>OMAQ01000040.1_pt1 | contig 81309 bp, 65 predicted proteins | sample 1673461 | NCBI WGS metagenome assembly OMAQ01 (sample SAMEA103958112, study PRJEB25191) | human gut metagenome | biome: human-associated habitat [ENVO:00009003]; feature: intestine environment [ENVO:2100002]; material: feces | place: Germany | collected 2013/2015
AGGATTGTGGGAGTGCGTAGCACGGAACAATCCGTAGGCATCAAAGTCGGGGGCTTTTGACCCCGACATCATACAATAGGACTATTAACTATTCTCTAAAGTTATACTCATATTCATGAATGTAAATATTTGCTGCTGTTCTTTTGGAATGTATGCACAACTGATGTTTGAAAAGTTGCTTCAGTCGACAGGAAGAACTTTTTACACAATGATTACGCAGACTATAGGTGCAGTTATTAACATTGTGTTGGATCCGATTCTAATATTTGGATGGTTTGGAATGCCGGGAATGGGAGTAATGGGAGCAGCTATTGCAACAGTTTTTGGACAAATGGTGGCAGCAGTAATAGCGATTATATTTAATATGAGAAAAAATAAAGATATAAAATTTAAATTTGGAAGATTTAAACCGGAAAAAACAGTCATTTGGCAGATATATGCCATTGGTTTTCCGGCTATTATCATGCAGGCAATAGGGTCTGTTATGACATATGGCATGAATCATATTCTATTACGTTTTTCATTTACGGCAGTCGCAACATTTGGAGTGTATTATAAACTGCAAAGCTTTATTTTTATGCCGGTATTCGGACTTAGCAATGGAACGGTTCCGATTATATCTTATAATTATGGCGCCAGAAAAAAGGACAGGCTTGTCAAAACCATACAGCTTAGTATAGTGTACGCGGCAGGAATAATGTTGATTGGATTTGTACTGTTCCAAATGTTTCCTCAATATTTTTTATATTTGTTTGATGCATTACCAGAGATGCTGCAGATTGGAATACCTGCGCTCAGAATTATAAGTATCAGCTATTTATTTGCCGGTTTTTGCATTATTTGTGGTTCGGTTTTCCAGGCACTGGGGAATGCTGTCTATGGTTTGATCGTGGCTGTGTCCAGACAGCTTGTGGTATTGTTGCCAGCAGCGTATTTTCTGGCGGGAACAGAGAGGGTAGTTAATGTTTGGTGGACTTTTCCAATTGCTGAAATTGCGTCATTAGTTATGACAATTGTTTTTCTTTTATACACGAATAAGAAGATAATAGGTAAAATGGAGACATATTAAAAATACTATGATTTGAATGCATGCTTATATTCATAGCAAACATTGTACAAAAAAGACAATTTTTATAAAAATATAATTACAATATATATTTATCTGCAAAAGGAAAGGAGAAAAAATGGATATCAAGGAATTATTTGGTTACAAAGGAAAAAATGTTGTAATTACAGGATCGGCATCAGGGATGAGTTATGATGCAACAGAAATGCTTATTGAGCTGGGAGCAAATGTATATGCAGTTGATCTCAACGAAATTACATTACCTGTAAAAAAAGCTTTTAAAGCAAATCTGGCAGAGAAAGAACAGATTGATGACTTTATTGCAAAACTGCCGGAGAAAATTGACTGCCTTTTTTTGTGCCATGGAATTGCAACACATCCGGGAAATGAAATGTTGGTTCAAAAGGTTGATTTTTTAAGTCAAAAATATATGATAGAGACACTGCTTCCGCAAATTAGTGATAATGGATCAATCACGATCATTTCCTCCATGGGATGTTACGGCTGGGAAAAAATATTTCCGAACGTACAAGAATTATTAAATGCAAAAAGCTGGGAGGAAGCTGTTGCGTGGTATAAGGATCATCCGGATTTCTATGATACCACGTATAAAATAAGTGGAGATTACGGTTTCGCCAAAATGTGTATCAGTGCTTACGTGGTTGCAAAATGTCAAAGTCCGGAATTTATTACAAGGAAAATTAGAATTAATTCTATTTGTCCGGGAGACACATCCACACCATTATCAAAAGATTTCTATGCTTCAGCATCGGAAAGTGGAGATGCTGCGGAAGGAAAGAAAAATGTTGCCTCAGTGTTTCTGGATCCGTGGGGCGGAAGAAGTGCTAAATCGCAGGAAATGGGGTATCCATTAGTAGCAATTGGATCCGATATTTTTTCCTACATGTCTGGTCAAAATATTTATATTGATTATGGACAGAGCTCTTCATGGACAGCTGGTGCATTAAACGGAGAGACAACGAATGCCTTCATAGAAGGTGGTAAGCGATAGGACAATAAGAGGACTATGCATCCAAAATAACTTTTATTTTGGATGCATTTTCTTTTTTGCAGACGAGATAGTGCGTAACAGTAGCTTCAGGGTTCATGATAGGTATTACTTTTTGCCCGGGAATAATACCAGCCTCTGCTATGCGAATATCAGTTGCGAAGGATGGAAATGGTGATTGCATAACAATTGAGAAAAACACATCATGATTTTCAATGGTCAAAAAATTACTGTGAGGGAGCATACTGACAACTAAATCTTTCCAAAATCCGGTTTCCTTATAATGCAACAATGTCTCTCCATCAAAGTCTTCAAAACGTAAACTTTTGGCAGAAGACAAATGATGGGTTTCTGGGACGGAAAGATATAATTGTTCTGTACAAAATACTTGAATATATAATTTGTCATAGAAGGCATCATCGGGTTTTTGATGTGTTATAATAAAAGAAAGTTCATCGTCTAATACTTTCTGAATCAATTCAGTATGAGATCGCATAACGTAATCTTTTTCCAATTTGATATTTTGTTCTTTCAATATTCTTTGAATATCCCATATTGGCTGTATGGATGTGGAGCCAAAAGAGAGCAGAAAATTATTGCGATAAAATTGCTGCAGTTCATTGACGATTTTATCATTTTGTGTGAGATATTCCTTGGCTTTTATAACTGCTAATTCACCTGTTTTAGTGAAAATAATATTATTTTTGTTATGGACAAAGAGCTTAACGTCCAACTGATCTTCTAATTTCTGCATAGAACGGCTAAGAGCAGATTGCGTTATGTATAATTTTTCAGCGGCTTTCGAAAGTGTGCTGCATTCATGAATTGTAACAAGCCGTTCCCACATAGCTAATTCAATCACTATAAAAGGCTCCTTTTTGTACAAAATAACAAGTATGATTTCAAGTCATAGCACTGTTCACATGTAGCATTGTACATCAAAACATTTAAAAAGTAAAATAAATTATAGAAAATATACAAAAGAAAGGGAGGTAATAAGTAAATTGGGTAACAACAGAATTATCCTTGATGCAAAAAATGTGTGCAAGAATTTTAGTGCAACAAAAGCACTTAATGATTTTAGCATGACAATTTGTGAAGGCGAAGTACATGGACTGATTGGGGAAAACGGGAGCGGAAAAAGTACATTTAGTACGATTATCAGTGGAGCACAAAAATGTGATAGTGGCGAATTTACTTTATGTGGAAGTAATTATGAACCCAGAGATATGGCATTTGCACAAAAATCCGGAATTTGTATGATTGCACAGGAGGCTGCAACTTTTCTGGGAGTGACTGTTGCTTATAATATTTTTGCCGGAAATCTGGAAAAGTTTACACGTATGGGATTTGTCAATGAAAGAAAAATTTATGCGGAAGCAAAGAAAGCATTACAAAGAATCGGAGTGAATGATATTGAGCCGGAACAACTGGCGGATGAATTAAATTTTGAAGATCGAAAAATTGTAGAAATTGCAAGAGCGATGTACTTTGAACCTAAAATACTGATTGTAGATGAAACAACTACGGCTTTGGCTCAAAAGGGACGCACGATTTTATATCGGCTGATTGAAGAACAAAAGAAGGCAGGAAGAGCTGTATTGTTTATATCACATGATCTGGAAGAGTTGGAGCAGGTATGCAATATTGTTACGGTTATGCGGGATGGAGTATTTATAAAGACTCTTACGGGAGAAGAAATCACACCTGAAAAAATGCGCACTTACATGGTGGGACGAGAATTAGCAGACAATTATTTCAGAAGTGATTACAAATGTACCTTTGATCCTGAAGTGGTATATGAAGCCAGACATGCCACATTAAACAGTGAAATACGCAATATCAGCATACAGATTCATAAAGGAGAAATTCTGGGGCTGGGAGGTTTGTCCAATAGTGGTATGCATGAGGTGGGAAGAATGTTTGCTGGAATTGAAAAGGCAATTACCGGAGAAATTATTTTTCCTGAAAAGAATGTAGTCATCACAAATTCCGTACAGGCAATAAAAAATGGTGTGGGTTACGTATCGAAGGACAGAGACAAAGAGGCTTTAATTCAAAATGATACTATTATGAGCAACATTGAAATGGCATCTTATGACAGAATTTCTAAAAAAGGAATTATTCATAAAAAAGATGAAAAAAGGATAGCGCAGGAACAGATAGATGCTTTGCGAATTAAATGTCAGTCGCCATTACAATATGTTCAGGAATTATCGGGAGGAAACAAGCAGAAAGTCGTTTTCGGAAAATGGATTGCAAAAGACTGTGATGTACTTATTCTGGATTGCCCGACCAGAGGCGTTGATATCGGAGTAAAAACGGATATGTACAGACTGATTACAGAATTAAAATATCAGGGGAAGGCAATTCTTCTGATTTCTGAGGAACTTCCGGAACTGCTTGGAATGAGCGACAGGATGCTAATTTTTAAAGATGGTAAAATTAGCGCTGAACTTTATAGAAGTAAGGAACTTGCAGAACATGAAGTGATTCAGTATATGATATGATAAATGTTTTGAAAGGAGTATCTACAAAAAGGAAATGAAAAAAAGATTAGATCACATTAGAAGAAATCGTATAATTAGCAGTTTGCTTCCGTTTGGCGGATTGATATTGATATTCCTGCTTTTTTTGATTCTGACTCGTGGCAGAATTCTGAAACCGACAAACATATCAAGTATAATCGACCAGGTGTTTACAACGTTGATTGTATCGGTTGGAGCAGTATTTGTATATGCTCATGGTGGATTTGATATGTCTGTTTCAGCAATTTGTGGTGTGGCGCAGTTAGCAATGGCAGCGTTGGTTACAGCAACTGATGCAAAGATTCATCCGTTAGTTGTTTTGGCTGCCGGAACAGTAATATGTGTGCTGATTAGCATGTTGAACGCTATCGTTCACCTGGAACTTAAAGTTCCTATTTTTGTTGTGACCTTATGTACTATGTTTGCCTGCTCTGGATTGTTGGCTAACATTGCACAAAAACAGATATACAGTGTGCCGATGATGTATTTGAGCGCATATAATCAAACAGCGGTAAGACTGGTTACACTTTTGATTGTTGTGATAAGCGGATGGATATTATTTGAAAAGACGAAAGTAGGAAAAATACAGAAAGTTATGGGAGGAAGTCAGATTGTTTCTTCACAAAGCGGAATTGATGTAAAAAAGAATGTATTTCTTGCATTTGTCATTTTAGGGGTGACAGTGGGAATCGCATCATTTTTTACACTAAGCCGATTAACCAGGGTAACGGCTGCATCAGGCGGCAATTTACAGACGAACATAATGATTGCAATTGTTTTGGGAGGTATGTCTTTATCGGGTGGCGCGTCATCTAAACTCAGCAGTGTGATATGTGGTGCAGTTACTGTAACCATCTTGACAAATGGCATGACACTGATGGGAATGAATGCAGCAGCGATAAATGCAGTAAAAGGTATTTTATTTGTACTAATTATTGCAATTTCGTACAAGAGATCTCCTGATGGATTGTATTCATAAAAAAAGTTAAAGAAAAAGGAGAAAAAAGATGAAAAAGAAATTAATGGCAATGACACTTTCAATTTGTATGGCAACAGGAGCTCTGACGGGATGTGGCAATACATCCTCACAGCCCACAACGGGGGATACACAACTGAATACTGAAACAACAGAACAACAGATTCCGGAGAGGGACTTTACATTTGGATTCAACTATATGACATATTCGGATGATTTAGGTAAAAAAATTCAAAAGGTGACGCAGGAAACTTGTGATATTCTGGGTGTAAAGACAAATTATGCTGAGTTCGGTAATGATATGGAAAATACAATCAGCACAGTACAGAACCAGATAGAACTTGGTGTTGATGCGGTATCTGCGTCGTTTGCATATTCAGAAATTCTTCAAATGTGTGAAGAAAATAATGTAGTGCAGATGTACCCTTCAGGATATATCTCTGATCCGGATATGCTTCAGTATGTATCACAGATGACTAATTTTGGAGGATTTGTATCTGAAAATGACTATGAAGCAGCTTATGACGCTGTAAACACATTGTATGAGAATGGTTGTCGTAACATTGGACTGATCACCATGCCGGATGGTCTTGCGGATTTTATGGATCAGAGAAATCAGGGAGTACGTGATGCCGTTGCAGAGCATGAAGACATGAATCTTATTGTGGATTACCAGGGTTTCCCCGGAGATTATGGAACATATCTTTCCCAGTGGCTTTCTGTATATCCTGAACTCGATGGAGTAGTCAATACGAGTAATGATGGAACTTGCGAGTCGGCGATTTATACTGCAAATGCCCAGGATAAGGTCAAACTGGCAGTATATGACCTGCAGGATGGTACAAAGCAGGCAATTGAAGATGGTGTGGTGGTATGGTGTGCTACCGGCCAGGAGAATACGTGGGTAATTAGCGTGATCCTTGCATATAATCAGTTGTGTGGGCATGATCTGATTGAAGACAATACACAAGTGTTATATCGTCCCTTCCTCTATATCAAAAATGCAGATGATGTTGAAATCTATGAAAAATATGTGGATGGAGACATTCCTGTATATAATGAAGAGGAAATTAAGGCTCTGATTTATGATTATAATCCGGATGTGACACTTGATGATATTATTGCAGTAAATAATGCATATTCAATTGAAGATATTGCAGCCAGACGTGGTGAATAACTATTTTTTGGTAAGAGGTAAAGATGAAAAAAGTGAAAAGTTTTTTAATCAGATGTTGCCAGACGTTAGCGTTACCGGTGTTGGTGTATATTGTATTTTACATTATCAGCGGAGGACGATTTGGTCAGCCGGGAACAATGTTGTTAAATGTATATCAGTCAGTATTTTCCATTTTTCTGGCACTGGGACTCATGACAAATATGACGATGGGGATGTGGGATTTCTCAGGCGGTGCAGTGGTGTACTGCGCCGCCATCATAGGAGGAAACCTGGCAGTTAATTTTAATTTAGGCGGCTACGGAATGTTGCTTTGCTGCATCGCTGTTGGAATCGGAATAGAAGTAGTGACAGGACTGCTGTATAATACACTTGGAATCCCTTCGTTGGTTCTTTCTATAGGATTGTGTATGGTTTATGAGGCACTGGCACAGAGCGTATTTGGTGGGCAGGCATATGTGACAAGAGAGTTTACATTTATTGCAAGGGCACCATACTGCTTTGTGATACTAATTGTTGGAATCGCACTTATGTATGTGATAATTAATAAGACAGCATTTGGCAGAAACCTTGCATGTATTGGCTCCAATCAGGCAGTTGCTCGAAGTACCGGAATTAAGATAAAAAAAATGAAATTCTTCTCCTATTTGATAGGCGGAGCATTCATGGGCGCGGCAGGAGCGTTTATGTTGGCAAACAATTCGACAGTACCTGCACCTGCAAATCTTTCATCGTTAACAGTCATTTTTGATGCGATTATGGGTGTTAACATTGGTATGTTTTTATCAAAATATTGCAATATTGTATTAGGTGTTACGATTGGAGCCTTCACAATGAAAATGCTCTCTATTGCGCTGGTAGCTGTGGGATTGAGTAACAATATGAGAAATGTAATTACGGGAATTTTCCTTTTGCTGATTCTTTGCGTTTCTGCCAATAGAGGAATTATCGGAAATATAAGAAAAAGAAAAGCTGATGCAGAACTGGCTAATCGAGAGTACGAGTTGTTAAAGACAAAATAGTAGAAATTATATGAGAAAAGAGGACAAGAATATGACAACAGAAAATAATATAAAAAAATTATCACATGAAATCTGGGAAGCCTATATTGAAAAAAATATAGACAAAATTAAAACAACTGCTTATGATAAATGTCTTTACGTACATATGGGGGTAACGCTTGACCTTGCAGGTGAGGTAGAAGCAATTGAAACAGACCGTATTGTCTATAGTAAGGTTGATTTTGAAGATACAGTAGTCAGAATGTTTGGAGATACAGCAATTGTGACAAATAAGTTGAAGCTTACCGCAGTAGTAGAAGGCAAAGAGGTAGTAAATCCTTTTGTTGTAACAGAAGTTTTTGTGAGGAAGGATGATTGGAAACTTGCTTCACTGGCATATACCAGAATAGTTTATTAGAGGCGGAGTGATATGGATAAAGAATTATTAAGACAAAGGCCGTTTTACCTTAATGATGAAGAAATTGACTGGGTGTATAAAACTCTTGGAGAACTTACAGAGGATGAAAAAATCGGTCAGTTATTTTGCGTAAACATCAGAGAGGGATCTATAGAAGAACTGGATCATTTTTTTAATATTGTGCCTTATGGCGGTGTTATGTACAGACCGTTGGAAACAGAATCCGCGGTTGAATTATCTAATTATTTGAAAAAAGCAAAAGTTCCTATGTTCATAGCAGCTGATCTCGAACGTGGGGGGCAGGGCGCTTTGGTAAAAGGAACCAAAATGGCTAATCAAATGCAGATTGCAGCGGCCGGAAGTAAAAAGGCAGATTATGCAAGAAAATTAGCAGTGGTTTGTGGTGAAGAAGGGAAAAGTGTAGGAGTTAACTGGGCTTTTGCACCAGATGTAGATATTGATTTTAACTATAGAAATCCGATCACCAACGTACGGACCTATGGCTCGAATCCTGTGGATGTTGCTTTATTGGGTGCAACCTACATCAGTAATCTGCAACAGGAAGGAATTGCTGCTACTGCAAAACATTTTCCGGGAGATGGTATTGACGATAGAGATCATCATCTGGTAACAAATGTTAATACCTTAAGTGTAGAAGAATGGGATGCAACTTACGGAAAGGTATATAAGGCGTGCATAGATGCTGGAGTTCTGTCGGTGATGGTAGGGCATATAATGCAGCCGGCGTATTCTAAATTGCTGAATCCCGAAATAGAAGATAAGGATATTATGCCTGCTACACTATCAAAGGAGTTAATTCAGGGATTATTACGTGGAAAACTGGGATTTAACGGACTGGTGGTAACAGATGCAACGACGATGAGTGGATTTACGATTCCGATGCCGAGAAAATTGTCTGTACCAACAACAATTGCAGCCGGTGCCGATGTTTTTTTATTTTCCCGCAACATGGAGGAAGATGTTGCGTTCATGAAGGAAGGATATAAAAACGGAATCATTACTCCGGAGAGACTGGATGAAGCTGTAATCAGAATATTGGCAATGAAAGCACATTTGAAGCTATATAAGCCGCAGGAAGAGCAGTATTCGGTCAAAAGAGCAGAAAATGAAATAGGGAAGGCGGAGTATCACTGCTGGGCAAGAGAACTTGCAGATGATTCAATTACTATTGTAAAAGAAGAACCGGGTGTATTACCGCTTAGTCCGAAAAAGTATCCGAGACTTATGTATTTTCCGATCGAAACTGCAGGCTATGATGGATTTTTAAATAAGGCGGAAACGTTTAAACAGATGCTTATCAAAGAAGGATTCGAGGTATCGGAATTTAATCCGGCAAGAGGAATGGAAGGTTTTCTTGCGCCAACAACTGAGTATATTGGAAAATATGATGTAATGGTATATTTTGCATGTGTATCAACCAGAAGTAATCAGACAACAGTGAGGATTCAGTGGGAAGCACCATTGGGCGCGAATTGCCCGCATTATATTACCTCAATCCCTACAGTGTTTATTTCGGTTGAAAATCCTTATCATCTGCAGGATGTTCCCAGAATAAGAACTTATATCAATGCATATAGTTCTCATCAGGAAGTTTTAGAAGAAGTTTTGGAAAAACTTATGGGAAGAAGTGAGTTTAAAGGGGAGAGTCCCTGTGACCCTTTTTGCGGAAGATGGGACACCCATTTGCAATAAAAGAATTAGGGAGAAATTGTTATATGAATGAATATTTGAAGAAAAGAAAAGAATTGGCAATGATTATGGAACGCTATTTGGAGTGTCTCATTGAAAAAAACACAGACAGACTTCCATTAGCAGGAGAATATAGGGCAACCTATAATGGAATAGAGGGGAAAGTCGGTGACAATGAACTTTGGCATAATGTTTTGGTGATTCAAAAAAGACAGACCTTTTTAGATTCTGAGACCGGAGGAATTGTATTTGTCGGTGTAGCTTCCAACGAAGTTCGAGAGAGGAGGGAACTATTCCCGATAGATGATTATCTGACTTATAAATGTTTTGCCTTTTCTATCAGATTGAAAGTTGAAAATGGATTTATTTCGGAAATTGAAGAATTGGCAAAGACAGGAAGAAGCAGATACTTTTTCTGTCTGCCGGAGGATATACAACTTCCGGATCTCATGTTTGAAATACCTGTGCCAGAGGAAGAACGTAGTAGCAGAGAAGAACTGATAGAACAGGCAGATCTTTATTGGAGAGGATCTTTCGGACCTGAGGGACCGGATATCATGCATGTTCATCCTGATTGTCAACGTACAGAGAATGGTTATCAGACAACAAATCATTCAAATTCCTTTAGAGGAGATTTTAAATGGAACGCTGATTTAAAGGGCGATACAGGAATGCATACTTTTATCCCCGAAAAGTATATTACGTATCCGGTACTTGACCCGACCAGAGGAATTGTAATCAGCTATGCAACTATGGTAACGAAACTGGACAGCGGAGCGACACATTACTTTAGAATATGTGAAGTCTTTTTAGTAAGAGACGGATGTATTAAACGGATTCTGGCGATGTTTCCTTCGTTAGATAATGATGGTGGGTGGATTGCAGAATGATAAAAGGCATTATTTTTGATTTGGATGGGGTGCTTGTATTTACAGATCAGTTCCATTTTGCTGCATGGAAACAACTGGCTTCCGAGTTAGGATATACTATTGATGAAGAAATGAACAGCCGCTTGCGAGGTGTCAGCAGAATGGATAGTTTGAATATTGTTTTGGAAAAGTATGAAGGAATTCTTTCAAACGAGCAGAAAGTAGTATTGGCTGATCGAAAAAACAAAATTTATCTGAATTATCTTGAAAATATGGTACCTTCGGATGTGAGCAATGCAGTGCGAAAAACGTTGGCAGATTTACATGAAAGAGGGTACAAAATAGCACTGGGCTCATCCAGTAGAAATGCTAAGATTATTTTGAAAAAAGTGGCACTTGAAGAGGCATTTGATGCAATATCAGATGGTACCAATATCTCAAAATCAAAGCCGGATCCCGAAGTGTTTTTAAAGGCGGCAGAGTACCTTGATTTGCAACCGGAGGAATGTATTGTTGTAGAAGATGCCTATGCGGGTATTGATGCAGCAAAGGCTGGAAATATGCAGGCGGTAGGAATTGGTGAAGCATATTCGTACGCCAAAGCAGATTACCACATTAAAAAAATTGAAGAGTTGCTAACAATTTTACCGTAAAATGTTTTAAAAGATATTCTATATTGAAAGATTCCACATTATAGAAATGTAGTGTGGAATCTTTTAAAATGAAAGAAATATGGGAGATAGAGCGGTATAATAAAAACTCTTGTAAAACCTTCCCGATTGTGCCAAACTGATAGCTGTGAGATGATAAATTTTGAAAAAAGAATTTCCAGATAAGGAGAGATCATGTCAGAGATATTATTAGGTTCCCATGTGGGAATGTCGGGAAAAGAGATGTTCTTAGGTTCTGTGAAGGAGGCGGCAGAGTACGGTGCCAACGCACTGATGGTCTACACCGGGGCACCCCAGAACACGAGACGCAAGGAAATCGGAGAACTGAGACTTGATGAGGGGCTTGCCTATGCCGAAAAAGCAGGCATCCGGGAGATTATCATTCATGCCCCTTATATCATCAATTTAGGCAATATGGAAAAGCCGGAGATGTTTGACTTTGGGGTGGAATTTCTGGCAAAAGAAGTAAAAAGAGCCGCAGCCTTTCACAGTAAGGTACTGGTACTGCATCCGGGATCTTCCTTAAGTGCCAGTGTGGAAGAAGCTGTGGAGCAGATCGCAAAGGGATTGAATCTTGTTCTTGACGCAGACGACAGTGAGGTCAATATCGCACTGGAGACTATGGCAGGCAAGGGCAGTGAGGTCGGCAGAACCTTTGAGGAACTGCGCATGATCTATGACAAAGTAGAGCGGAAGGACAGATTGCGGGTATGCTTTGATACCTGCCATGTAAACGATGCAGGATATGATCTGGTGAATGACTACGAGGGTGTGCTGGCGAAGTTTGACAGTGTGCTGGGATTAGATCAGATCGCGGTGATTCATGTGAACGACAGCCTGAATCCCTTAGGAGCCCATAAGGACCGCCATGCCAATATCGGACAGGGCACCATTGGCTACGACACGCTGCACCGGATCGTCCATGACGAACGATTTGCAGGTGTACCGAAGATTTTGGAGACACCATGGCTGTGTGCCGAGGGAGAAACGAAGAAAACAATTCCCCCATACAAACAGGAAATTGCATTGCTGTTGCAATAGAGCGGATAATTCCGCAAGCCTGGACGAGAACCGGCTGTACAGTTTCAAAATTTCATAAGATGATTTACATATTGAATCCGGGCGGAGATTTCTGCTCGGATTTTTGATTAAATTAGCTAGAATAGATTAAATTAATTAAAATTAAGTTGTTTAATTAGGCAAAATACACATTAATAAAAACTAAATTCGTAAATTAGCAACAATGTACAAAATTCAGAACATTTGCTATCCTTGAATTAGACAGAGAATATAGGAAGGCGCCCCTGCATTCTCGGAAAATATTAAGGAGAGAAGGTAAGAAATGAAAAACAAGCTTAGAGTAGGAGCCTTGTTATTAACAGCAGTCATGCTGGTCTCCGGTGTCTATGAATCGGCACCTATTGTGGTTCGGGCAGAGGAACAGACAGAAATCGAACAGGAAGCATTACCGACCGTAAGTGGTGAAAATGTTGAAGAAAAGATTGCAGTCCGGTCAGCAGATACTTCCGAAATGCTAAAGGTTTATGGAGAAGATATTAAATTTGACAAAACTAAGGATTGGGATGATCATGGAGAATTTAACATTAACTTGACCACCGAAAAGGCATTGAACAGCGGGGCAAAGGTATCCATGGATGTTCTGGTGCCGGAGAATGCCGCATACGACGGTAGCATTAAAGTGCAGGGCGTGGCAAGAATAGGAAGTAAATGGGACTGGACTCCGGCAGACAGCATTGCGGAACTTACGTTGGATAGCTTTGGGAAAGCAGAGAACGGGTATCGCAAGGCGGCAGTGACCTTTACATTTGGAGTAGGTGTAGAGGCAGATGCACTGGCACAGTTTACATTGAAATTTGCAGGATATCAATGTGATTATTCCGGTGCAATCTATATAGCCAATGTAACTCTCACTGATGGAGAAAAGCAGGAGAACGGTGGAAACCAGGGCGAGACTACGAATATCCCGGTGGCAGAACAAACTGACAGACAGCTGGTATACGGTAAAGAAGTTTCTTTTGATGCTTCTAAGGACTGGAGTGATCAAGGGGAGTTTGAGATCGGCATTACTACAGAAGCGGCACTCCATAATGGGGCATATCTGATTATGGATGTACTGGTACCGGAAAATGCCGAATTTAGCAACTGTATCAAAGTGCAGGGTATTGCCAAGGTAGGCGATGAGTGGACCTGGACGCAGGCCGTTAACACTCCGGAACTTACGATAAACAGTTTTGGAGAAGCAGTGGGCGGCTATCGTAGTGCAACCATCCGTTTTGATTTTGACAATAATATCGAGAACGGTGCGGTAAAGACAACACTCATTAAACTGGCAGGATATCAGTGTGATTACAAAGGAAACGTGTATATTGAGAATATCAGACTGTACGACAAACAGACATCCGGTGAGCAGCCTTCACAGCCGGAGAAGCCGGTTCTTCCCGAGAAGGATCCCAGTATCATCGATAATTTTGAAGATGGCATCTGTGCAGACTGGATCCAGGGCAGTGGTTGGCAGTATGACAACAGCATTACAAACAATGTGGCCGATTATAATGGTTCCAAAATGATGAAGGTAGATCTGGACTATACCGGCATGAGCAGCTACAGTTGGAGCGAGGCAAAGCTGGAAAACAAATTTGCAGACGATTTTGACATTTCCGCATACAATCTGCTGAGTTTTGATTATTACTATCCTGCAGCAATGTCCGGCAGCAAGATTAAGATTTTTTCTAATTCCGGTATCGATAAGGAAGCAGAGATTACGGAGATTGAGACCCTGGCAGATGGCTTGATCCATGCTCAGGCACAGGTAAAATTCTCTCCGACTGACACAAAAATGGCAGATCTGACCATCGGCTTTGTGGGAGTGAATACGGAATTTAAGGGAAGTGTCTATGTGGATAATATTACCTTAAGCCAGTACAATGCGACAGGAGATTTTGTGAAGATCACAGCAACTCCCAATGCTGTCGGTACGCAGGCGGATACCTCTAATGCTCCCACACAGGTGCGTCTTTCCGATGCAAATGCAGGAACATCCGCAACCGCATTGTATGCATATCTGATGGCGCTGCGTGAGAATGGTCAGGTATTGTTCGGACATGAAAATGACATCAACAAAATGGTCAGCAGCACGGCCAAAGAGGGCGATGTCAAGGACATCACCGGAAGCATCAGCGGTGTCTATGGTATCGACAGTCTGGCACTGACCGGAGCAGAGCTTGGCATTTCGGATGCGAAAGAGGCTTTGAATCAGGCAGTTGCCTACAGCAAGCAGGCAGCAGAACAGGGAGCTATCATTACCCTTTCTACCCATATGCCGAATTTCACTAATGAGAAGATTAAGGTGAATGCGGATGGAAGCTATGACTTCACGGCATGTGATTTCTCTGAGGCAAAGGATACTTCTAACAACTGTGCAGAGCAGATTCTGCCCGGCGGTGCCTATAATGACCGCTTCACAGCATACCTGGATATTATTGCAGAATATGCAAATGCACTGCAGGAGGACAATATTCCCGTTCTATTCAGACCTTATCATGAGAATACCGGAAGCTGGTTCTGGTGGGGATCTTCCACCGGTGTGGAGACTTATAAGAGCCTGTGGCGTTATACGCAGGAATATCTCCAGAGCAAGGGCGTCCACAACATGATCTATGTATATTCACCTAACGGTCCCATAACCGGAGCAGAAGAGTATCTGACCCGTTATCCCGGGGATGAATATGTGGATGTGCTGGCATTTGACTATTATGATGATTACAGTACTTATCCCGCAACTTTTGATGACAGCTTTTTCAAGAATCTGGAGGCCACCTGTCAGGTCGTAAGCGATTTGGCTGCGAAAAAAGGGAAGGTTGCAGCAATCTCCGAGACCGGCGTCCGTGCCATGAAAAAGGATGGCTCCGATTACGAAGGTCTGTTGGTATCCGGCAATCCCATCGTGGGACACAACTGGTATCAGGAGGTTAGCAATATTGCTGCAAAATGTGATATGCCTTACTGGCTCGTATGGGCAAACTTTGGTGATACCAATTTCTATGTACCCTATAAGTACAATGAAACCTACGGTCAGGAACTGATCAATGAATTTATTGATTTCTATAACAGTGATAACAGTATCTTCGGTAACGGAACCAATTTCTATGGTAAAATGGGAACCGTGAAAGGCACGGCCTATAACACTGCACAGGGCTATCTGATCGCTCCTTTTGAACTGGCTGCCATTAAGGAGGAGACTGTATTTCGTGCCAGCGTGAAAAACGCACAGAAAGTAAGTTTTGTTGTGGAGAATCCGGCAAACGGCAAAGAGATTATCGTGGAAGCTGCAAAGGTGGCTGACAGCAGCATTTGTGAGTATGCGGCGACTTTCACCGCACAGATGCTGTCAGAGATCGGACAGGCAGATACTGCTACTGTGTCTTTAGTGGCAGACGGTAATGTACTTGCTACCGTAGGAAATATCAGTTTAGGGAAAGACAAGGATAAGGCAGCAGCCAATGTCATCGACAATTTTGACTATTATGCAGGCAGCGATGGTCTGTTGCAGAGTGCTTATACGGAGAATTCTGCCGGAGGATGCAGTTCTTCCTTTACATTAAGCGCTGATCATAAGGCAGACGGTGTCTACGGTGGTGCATTACACTATCAGTTGAATACGGCAAAGAGTGAAGTATGGACCGGACAGAATAAGACACAGGAAGATCTTGACCTTTCTGCATACAATGCTATCACCATGTGGGTAGATCCGGACGGTATGGGACAGAAGCTGGTAATCCAGCTGGCAGATGATTCCGGTGAGGAGTTTGAAGTATATTTAAGTGATTTTGTAAAAGGAACAGAAGCAAGCTATGTGACCATTCCGTTCAGCGCTTTCAAGGGGAAAAAGAGCGGAACCTTAAATACCGCGAAGATCACACGGTTCGCCATCTGGTGTAATTCCATCATTCCGGAAGGACATACCGGAGACTGGAAAGTAGATTCCGTGATTTATTTTGATGGTATTGAGGCATTTACCGCAGATGATGCACTTCTGGAACAGGCAGATGCTGACGGACTGATATTTACAAAAGAATCTCCTATCAAAAAAGGAGAGAATCAGCCGGAAGGACCGAAACAGGATACTCCGAAGGAAGACAACACAAATACAGAGAATAATACGGCAGGTACTTCCGGTAGCAGTAATTCTTCACAGGTGGAAAATACAGTGAACTGGTCGGCTGCAAAAGAGCAGATTACAGCGAAGGCAGCAAACGGTGCAGCAGAAAATCTGAATTTTGTAAGTACCGGTGAGACAAAAATTCCTGTAGAGGTGTTGAGAAGCATCCAGGGATCCAATGTGACACTGGCTCTCCATAACGGGAACGGAGTCGCAATGAGTATCAGTGGATGGGATCTGAAAAATGCAGATTTTGCCAAAATTCAGAACATCGATCTGACAGTTACAAAAGATGGCGACTGCATTACCGTAAGAGATACCGGGAACTTTGCAGTACCCGTCAATATGCATATCAGCATGGGGGCAGAGAATGCAGGAAAGTATGCAAATCTGTATCGTAGGAATGCCGAAAACGGACAGTGGGAGTTCTGTGGTTCTTTCCGGATCACAGAGAACGGACAGGCGATGTTCGCGTTGATCTGCGGAGGAGAGTATCGCACGAGTGTTACGATAGAAGCCGTAAAGGAAACCGTAGGGCTTCATGGCATCGGTTACAAGGTGAAAGCAGGTGATACGCTTACTAAGATTGCAGCAAAACATAGGATTTCGTTAGTAGAACTGATACGTAAGAATCCTCAGATCAAGGATATCAATAAGATCAGACCCGGACAGACTATAAGATTTTAGCCTGGCATAAAAGAAAATATTCTTAAGACCATAAAATAAATTCCGTACAAAAATCTTGAATCAGAAGATATTTTGTACGGAATTTGTTGTTTCACTCTCTAATATTTCTTCCAGCAGGACGGCAGCAGGATCACGAGCATGGGGAAGAGCTCCAGTCTGCCGGCCAGCATATCGAACATCAGCACGCATTTGGACAGGGGACTGAACAAAGCGAAATTCTGGGTGGGACCGACTAATTCCAGACCGGGACCGATATTGTTCAGGGTGGCCAGTACTGCGGTAAAGTTTGTGCTCAGGTCATATTCGTCCAGACAGACGATCAGCAGGGAAACGAAGAGTACGATAAAATAAGCCGTCATATAGACATTGGTGGAACGAAGCGTCTCGTGGGACAGATTGTGTCCGTCCATCTTGATCTTTTTCACCATCCGGGGATGGATCATCATGGACAGCTCCTTGCGGATCGCCTTGAAGAGGATCAGCACACGGGATACCTTTATACCGCCACCGGTACTGCCGGCACAGGCTCCGATCATCATCAGAAGCAGAAGGATCGTCTTCGACAATTGCGGCCACATATTGAAATCCGTGGTGGCAAATCCGGTGGTGGTGATGATCGTTCCTACCTGGAAAAAGGAGTGCCGCAGTGTCTCTCCCAAAGTTGCATAGAGCGGGCGGATATTCCAGGCGATCGTCAGAGCACTGGCGAAAATGATCAAAAAATACCAACGAACTTCTTCGATGGAAAAAGCTTCCTTAAACTGCCTGCTTAACAGACAGAAATATACCGTATAATTGACACCGCTTAAGATCATAAGTACCGTTACTGCATTCTGTATCAGTGGAGAGTAACCGCCGATACTGCTGTTCTTGACACCGAAACCACCGGTGCCGACACTGCCGAAGGTCGTACACAGGGAATCAAACAACGGCATACCGCACAGGCATAGCATGATCACGCCCAGAACAGTGATCGTCATATAAAGTCCATAGAGGATTTTCGCAGTATCCCGTACTCTCGGTACCAGCTTGCTGACGGAAGGACCGGGGCTCTCCGCACGCATCAGGTTCATGGTGGAGCCTCCCATCATCGGCAGGATCGCCATAATGAATACGAATACGCCCATACCGCCGATCCAGTGAGTGAAGCTGCGCCAGAACAGGCTGGCATAGCTGAGTGCTTCCACGTCGGACAGGATACTGGAACCTGTGGTAGTAAAGCCGGAGATCGTCTCGAAGAGAGCATCAATATAAAAAGGGATCTCTCCGGTGAGAACGAAGGGAATCGCACCGAAAACAGACATGACAAACCATCCCAGTGCAACGGCGGTGAAGCCTTCCCTGACGTACAATTCCTTAAAACGTCCTGTGTGCCTGAAGCTTAATAATTTTCCCAAAATGAAACAAACAACTGCGGTCGCCAGATAGATCAGTGCCACATGATATTCTCCGTAGATCATACCAACGATCCAGGGAAGCAGTAAAAATAAAGCTTCAAATTGTAAAATAAATCCGATAATAAAACTCAATATCGCAAAATTCATGATAATGTCCTTTTATAAAATTACCCTTCAATAATATCTTTAATATCATTCAGCCGTGCATGTGTCAGTACTACGACCACATAATCGCCTACATGGAGTTCATCCTGACCACTGGGGATAATAGCCTGTCCTCCGCGGACGATGGAACAGACCAGGATATTTTTCCGGATGTGCAGACGGTTCAGAGGTACATTGGTAACGGCAGAATCCTCTTTGATGTAGAATTCCAGTGCTTCCGCATGACCGTCTTCCAGCTTATACAGATTCTCCACATTACTGTTGAGAGATTCGTTCATGGACCGTGCGTATTTAATGATCATATCTGCAGTCACCAGGCGTGGATAGGAGATCGTATCCAGCTTGATATCACTTAAGACCCCACTGAAGTTGATACGGTTGATCTTGGTGACTACCTTTGCATGGGAAGTCCGTTTCGCATACAGTGACAGGAGGATATTTTCCTCATCCAGCCCGGTCAGCGCAGCAAAAGCATCTACGTTCTCCAAACCCTCCTGTATCAGAAGACGTTCATCCGTACCGTCGCCGCAGATGATGGAAGCCTTGGGAAGCAGCTCGCTCAGATGCTCACAGCGGGCGGGATCCTGATCGATGATCTTGGTATGGATGCCGACTTCTAAAAGTCTTCTTGCCAGATAATAAGCAATGGTTCCGCCACCGACGATCATGGCAGTACGTGCCCTGCCGGCGCCGATACCGATCTTTTTGAAGAAATCATTGGCCTTGGGAGGAGTGGACACAATAGCAACCACATCGCCTTCCCGGAATACAAAATCACCCCTGGGGATCAGCACCTGATCACCTCTGGTGACCATACATACCAGTACATCACATTTTAAGGTGGTACGGATATGGATCAGTTCATAATTATTTAAGAGACAGTCATGGGTCACGCGGAAATGCAGAAGCTCGATCCTTCCCTTGGAAAAAGTATCGATCTTAACTGCGGAAGGGAACTGGAAGATCCGGGCGATCTCAGCTGCACTGGACAGCTCCGGGTTGATGATCATGGCAAGCCCCAGTTCTTCCCGCAGAAAAGCAATCTCATTATTGTAGATTGGATTGCGGACACGGGCGATGGTCTTACAATGTCCCGCCTTTTTCGCAATGACACAGCACAGAAGGTTCTGTTCATCGGATCCGGTCACGGCGATCAGCAGATCAGCATGGTCAATGCCGGCCTCGGACAGTGTCTGGAAGCTGACGCCATTTCCTACGATGCCCATGGCATCCAGATCATCCGTGATGGAATTCACTTTTTCCTCATTTGTATCAATTACGGTGATATTGTGATTTTCACCTCCCAATTGTTCTACCAGGGTGTAGCCTACTTTGCCGCAGCCCACAATGATAATGTTCATAAATATCCTCCAAAATGAAATTCATAAAGACAATATCAATCATTATAGCACATTATAGAAAAAAAGAGAAGAATGGAAGGAATATCTTGTCCGCGGAAACATATATTGAACTATTCAGAAAGACGATACATGGAATCATGGGAAACATCGAATAAGAAATATCAGCCGGGATGCGGGGAAAAGCACTGATTTGCTATGGGAGGTGGAACATGGACAGCCTGCTTCGGATCTTTCCGCAAAAGAGAAGAGATTTTTGGAAAGTGACCGCGGACAAAGCACAGGAGGTATGTGAGATCAGGCTCCGGGTGGACAGGCCGGTGATCATTGAGACTTCCCGGGGAGATTTTTTTCTGGATCATAGCGGAATCTGGCGGGAGGAACCATATGGGGCATACTCCGTGACGGAGACGGAGATCCGGGACCTGATCGCCTATTTGTGTCAGGACTCCGTCTACGCCTACGCGGATGAGATCAGACAGGGATTTCTTACAGTGGAAGGGGGACACAGGATTGGTTTAAGCGGACAGGCTGTGCTGGAAAATGAGAATAGTCTGCGGACACTGAAAAATATATCCTTTGTAAATATCCGCGTAGCTCATGAAATCAGGGGTGTCGCAGATAAAATACTTCCGGAGCTTTATAAAGCGGGACGATTTCAAAATACGCTGATCGTATCACCCCCGGGATTCGGTAAGACTACGTTGCTCCGGGATCTGATCCGGCAGCTGTCCGACGGCAATGCTTACGGACCGGGACTTCGGGTAGGAGTGGTAGATGAGCGCTCGGAGCTGGCCGGGTCTTACCGGGGGAGACCCCAGAACGATCTGGGTATGCGGACGGATGTACTGGATGCCTGCCCGAAAGCTTTGGGGATGTTATTGTTATTACGGTCAATGTCACCTCAGGTGATCGCTGTAGATGAACTGGGGGAAGAACAGGATCTGAGAGTGCTTCACATGGCCGCATCCGGCGGCTGCAGCCTGCTGGCTACGGTGCATGGGTCAGGGGAAGAGGATGCAGCCAGACGTCTGGGTGGAGAATATATGAGAGAAATGTTTGCCCGCATTGTGATCTTGAAAGGGAGGGGGCGGATGGAATGCAGATGCTTGGAGGGGGGATGATCCTCTGCGGCTGCCTGGGGCTGGGTATGTGGTATCGCGGGCAGTTTTTGATGAGGTTACATATGACCAGGGAACTGATCTGTCTTCTGGATCAGTGGATCAGTGAGATCCGTTATAACAGATCCACACTGCCGGAAGGATGCAGACAGATCGGCAGACAGCGGGAAGACCGGCTGGGAGAGATCTGTAACAGGGTATATCGGGAATACGCAGAGGCGGGAGGAACCGGTTTCCTGGAAATCGCCGGAGAGAGTTTTCGCAGGCAGTTGGAAGCGTTGCCGTTAAAAAAAGAAGAAATCGATCAATTCCTGATTTTTGCGGGAAAAGAAGGGTATGCGGATGAGACCATGCAGATTCGGGCGATGGAATTGTCCAAAGAGGGATTGGAGCGGACAGCCACAGCACAACAGCGGGAAATTACGCAGAAATGTCGGCTGGCGGTAGGACTGGGTGCTATGAGTGGGATGTTTTTGGTGCTCCTGTTGCTCTGAAAGATAAAAAACAGGACAAAAAAGGACGGGGAAAGATGGAAATAGGACTGATCTTTAAAATAGCAGCGGTAGGGATCCTGGTGACGATACTCAGTCAGGTCCTGAAACACAGCGGCAGGGAGGAACACGCTTTTCTGATAAGTCTAGCGGGACTGATTCTGGTCCTCAGCTGGATTGTTCCTTATATTTATGATCTGTTCGATACCGTGCAGACCCTGTTCTCGTTTTAGGAGGAAAAATGGCAGAGATCATCAAAATCGCATTGTTGGGAATTGCCGGAGTATTGTTTGCTATTCAATTCAGGCAGCAGAGACCGGAATATGCATTACTGATCGGTTTCGCACTGAGTATTCTGGTATTTTCTTTTGTGTGCCGGATGGCGGGAAATTTGTTGGAAGAGTTTCGGGGATTGCAGCAATATCTCGGAGATTCTAAGGGATACCTTGGGATTCTGATGAAGGTGGTGGGGATTACTTATCTGTGTGAATTCAGTGCCGGTATCTGCAAGGATGCCGGATTCTCGTCTGTCTCGGATCAGCTTGAAATCCTGGGAAAGCTGTCGGTGCTGTTTGCGGGCCTGCCGATCCTCCTGTCGGTGATCCGGCAGATCTACAGTATGATGTAGGAGCGCGGAGACAGATGGATACGATGTGGCAGGAATATGGGATAGAGGAATTGGAAAAGGGAATGCAGAAGCTGTTCCCGACTTTTCGAATCTCTGTGACAGATCTGATGACACAGATCCTGCAGGGAGATATTCTGGGGGCGGTGGGGTGTCTGTTGAAAGAAGTCATACGGGAAATGAGCAATTCCGCCACCGGTATCAGAAATATATTGATCTGGTTGATAGTACTGGGGATTCTGTCGGCATTGCTGATTCATTTTGTGGAAGTATTTGATAAACACCAGATCGCCGATCTGAGTTTTTATTTTATCTATCTGTTAATGGGTGTGATTCTTCTGCAATGTTTTTCGGGAGTATTGGAAACGGCCAGAGAAACGGTGGAGAATATAGTACTTTTTGTCCGGCTGATGGTGCCGACCTTTCTGTTGACCGTAGGCGTGGCTTCGGGACCGGTTACGGTGGGAGCCGGGTACCAGCTTATGCTATTGTTGATCTACGGCACGGAGAAAATTCTTCTGGGAGTGGTGCTCCCGCTGATTTACAGCTATTGTCTGCTGACGATGATCAACGGAATCTGGGTAGAGGAAAAGCTGGCACTTTTGGCGGATTTACTGGAAAAGCTGATCGGATGGATCCTGAAGGCTTCGCTGGGTGTGGTCACAGGAATCAGTCTGTTCCAGTCGCTGATCACACCGGTGGTGGATTCCTTGAAAAATTCCGCAGTGGAGAAGGCTGTCTCGGTATTGCCGGGGATAGGAAATGCTGCGGATGGGGTTCTGGAGCTGGCGCTGGGATCGGCAGTTGTGATCCGGAATAGTGTAGGAGTATTGTTACTGTTACTGCTGGTGGCAGGGTGTGCGGTTCCCTTATTACAGATTTTGTTCACGGCAGGATTTATCAAATGTGCCACGGCATTTATGGGAATCGTCAGTGATAAAAGAATTACCAATTGCACGGATCGTATGGGAAATGCCATGATGCTTTTGTTCCGTACTGTGGGAACGGCGCTGCTGTTGTTTATGGTCACACTGGCGCTTCTGGCGATCGGCAGCAGGGGGATATAGAAAATGCAGTGGTTATATCATGTGATCGGACAAGTGGGGATTTTCCTGATATGTGCGCAGACATTGATACATTTCAGACCCAGAGAGTCCTATGAAAAATATTTAAAACTTTTGTTGTCGGTCATGCTTCTGATCCAGTTATTGCAGCCGCTTTTGACGGTGCTGGGAGGGGATGAAATCGCAGGCACCGACGTGCAGGCGGCGGAGTTCGCAGAGGAAATCCGGACCGTATTGGAACAGGCGGCTGTGCAGGCAGAACAGACAGAAGATGAGATACAGGCGGTCACAGATACTGCGGCGGAAGTAACGGAAGAAACGGAACCTCCGGACACTTCGGACCCCGTGAAGATCCGGGTGGAAATCCCGGAAATAGAGGAAGCAGAAATAAAAATCCGGTAGAAAGAGGACGGGAAATGATGGAAAAATTATTGGGAAAAAAATGGTTTAGCAGAGATAATCTGTTGCTGCTGGTCCTGCTGGGAGTCCTGTTGTTCGTCATTGCACTGCCGGTAAAAAAGGAAGACAGCGGAAAGGGGCAGGAGAAGGAAAATGCAGCGGCGATGCTGGAAGAGCTAACGGCATCCACACAGACAGTGACCGCCGGCAGCACGGAAGAATATGCGGCATATCTTGAAGAAAAGTTAAAAAAGATGCTGGAAGCGGTACGGGGACTGGGGGAGGTCGAGGTCATGGTCACACTGGAATCTTCGGAGGAGAAGATCGTGGAAAAAGATATGACGGCAGAACGGTCCAATACCGAGGAACAGGATGCTGCCGGAGGAGCCAGGACGGTAAATACCTCTAATACAGAGTACCGGACGATATACCGGGAGGATACGGGAGGGGATCCTTTTGTCGTGAAGACCATTACACCGAAAGTGGAGGGGGTACTGGTCGTAGCGGAAGGCGCGGGGAAGGGCAATATGGCCGGTGAGATCACGCAGATCATCCAGGCACTGTTCGGAGTGGAAGCGCACAGGATCAAGGTGTTGGAAAAATAAAGAGCGGGAAACATATCCGGCGAAAGGGGTACATACAATAGAGTATAAAATCAAGAAGGCAGATACAGGCCTTTGGAAAAGGGGAACGCAGTGAAAAACTTAATCAAGAAAAATCAGCTTATGATTACCGCACTTGCCATTATGATAGCCATTGCAGGTTATCTGCAGTTTGCGGGGACCAACCTGGAAAAGGAGTATCTGGCGGCGGATGATGCGGATACATTAAGTGCGGTGGACTCCACGGATATCGTTACCGATATGGAAAGTCTGGATTCCGATATGGATATTGTAATGGAGGATTATCTGGAGGAAGATATGCAGGTGGCGGAAGCAACACCGGAGGAAGGAGAGATTCCTGGGGAAGCAGTGCTGACCGGAACAAGTGGTGTGGAAGTGCTGTCTGCTGCCAGACTTTCCAAGGAACAGACCAGAGCCCGCAACAAGGAGACACTGCTGGAGATCATTAATAGTACGGAACTGAGTGATGCGCAGAAACAGGAGGCGGTGGACAGCATGGTGCGCATGACGGATATTGCGGAAAAAGAAGCGGCAGCAGAAGTGCTTCTGCAGGCAAAAGGATTTCAGGAAGCCGTGGTCAGCATCAACGGGGATGCCGTGGATGTGGTGATCAATGCAGCGGAACTGTCCGATGCACAGAGAGCGCAGATTGAAGATATTGTAAAAAGAAAGACGGATATTGCGGCGGAAAATATTGTTATCAGCACCATTGTACAGTGATATTTTTGTGTACATAGGAAAGAATTTATGTTATGATACCAAGGGTTACAAGCCAAAAGTCTACGCAAGCTTGCTTGCAGGAGACTTTTAGGATTAGGAACCCGTACCACATGAGCAAGTAGCCATTTTCAAGGAAAATGAGCGGATTGTGAATGTGGTTCAGATTGAGAGAGTGCGAAGCACGGAACAATCTGGAAGGTATCATAATAACCCGGAAAAGAAAAAGGAAAAATGATGAAGAGAGTCTTTTTAATTGTACTGGACAGCTTCGGTATCGGTGAAATGCCGGATGCCGAAGCTTACGGCGATATCAATGTAAATACGCTAAGAAGTGTATCCAAAAGTCCGTATTTCCATATGGAACATATGCGGGATATGGGATTATTTCAGATCGATGGTGTGGGAGTGGGAGAGAAAACCGAACATCCCACAGCGGCTTATGCCCGTATGACGGAACGTTCGAGAGGAAAGGATACGACCATAGGACACTGGGAGATTGCCGGTATCTATTCGCCAAAGCCTCTTCCTACGTATCCCAACGGTTTCCCGGAGGAGGTTCTGGAAGAGTTCCGGCTGCGCACCGGAAGAGATATTCTGTGTAATAAACCTTATTCCGGCACCCAGGTCATTGCGGATTATGGGGATGAACACGTACGCACCGGCAAGCTGATCGTATATACTTCGGCAGACAGCGTATTTCAGATCGCTGCACATGAGGATGTGGTTCCTGTGGAACAGTTATACGATTATTGTCGTATTGCCAGACAGATATTACAGGGAGAACACGGCGTGGGTCGTGTCATTGCCAGACCTTTTGTAGGTGAGAGCGGACATTACACCCGTACTCCCAGGAGACATGATTTCTCTCTGCTGCCGCCCGCAGTTACCATGCTGGATCAGCTGAAGGCTGCAGGAAAGGATGTCATTGCAGTAGGCAAGATCCAGGATATTTTCGTGGGCAAGGGGATTACCGAGCATGTCTATACTTCCGGCAATGCAGAGGGAATTCAGCAGACACTGGAATATCTGGATAAGGATTTTGAAGGACTGTGTTTTATTAACCTGGTGGATTATGACATGCTCTACGGTCATAGAAGAGATGTGGACGGTTATGCGAAGGCACTGGCATATTTTGATGAGAAGCTGCCGGAGATCCAGGCACATATGAGACCGGAGGATATTCTGATGATCACGGCGGATCACGGCTGCGATCCCGCCTATACGAAGACTACGGATCATACCAGAGAGTACACACCGTTTCTCATGTACGGAGCACCGGTGGTTCCCGGCAATCGCGGAACCCGGCCTGCTTTTTCCGATATTGGTGCGACGGTACTGGACTATTTCGGGATCCAACCGGAATTTGAAGGAAACTCTGTATTAAAGGCAGATCCGTCATAGAAAGCAGATTATCAAATCTGCAAAAATAGATTTTTGATATATTTGGAGGACTATAATAGTGAGTAATTATACAGAAGAGATCAATCGTCGCCGGACCTTTGCCATTATCTCTCACCCGGATGCCGGAAAGACGACCCTGACAGAAAAGTTCCTGCTCTACGGAGGAGCCATTAACCTGGCGGGAAGTGTAAAAGGTAAGGCAACCGCAAGACATGCTGTATCCGACTGGATGCAGATCGAGAAGGACAGAGGTATCTCTGTTACCTCTTCCGTATTACAGTTCGAGTATGACGGTTATTGTATTAATATTCTGGATACCCCGGGACATCAGGATTTCTCGGAGGATACTTATCGTACTCTTATGGCAGCGGACTCCGCAGTCATGGTCATTGACGCGTCCAAGGGCGTCGAGGCGCAGACGAGAAAGCTGTTCAAGGTCTGCGTTATGCGCAAGATTCCTATTTTTACATTCATCAACAAGATGGACCGTGAGGCAAGGGATACCTTTGAGCTGTTAGACGATATTGAGAAGGAGTTGGGAATCGCTACCTGTCCGATCAACTGGCCCATCGGTTCCGGCAAGGGATTCCAGGGCGTATACGACCGTGAGAAAAAGTGTGTGATCGCTTACTCCGATACGGAGAAGGGTACGAAAGAGGGAACTTCCATAGAGATTCCCATACAGGATGAGGAACATTTGAAAGAACTCATCGGAGAAGATGCGGCGGACAAGCTGTTGGGAGAGGTGGAACTGTTGGATGGTGCCAGCGCGGAGTTTGACCTGGATGAGGTACAGAAAGGTAATCTGACTCCGGTATGCTTTGGTTCCGCACTGACGAATTTCGGTGTGGAGATATTCCTGAAACATTTTTTGAAGATGACCACCACTCCACTGCCCAGAAAGGCAGACATTGGTCTGATCAATCCTACGGAGCATGAGTTCAGTGCCTTTGTATTCAAGATTCAGGCTAATATGAACAAGGCTCACAGAGACCGTATTGCATTCATGCGTATCTGTTCCGGCAAATTTGATGCCAACATGGAGGTACGTCATGTACAGGGCAATAAAGTCATGCGTCTGTCCCAGCCCCAGCAGATTATGGCGGATGAGCGAAAAATCTTAAACGAGGCCTATGCCGGAGATATTATCGGTGTGTTCGATCCCGGTATCTTCTCCATCGGTGATACTCTGTGTATGCCCAAGGAAAAGTTCCAGTACGAAGGAATTCCCACTTTCGCACCGGAGCATTTTGCCAGAGTACGTCAGGTGGATACCATGAAGAGAAAACAGTTCGTCAAGGGTGTGGAACAGATCGCGCAGGAAGGTGCCATTCAGATCTTCCAGGAGTTCAATACCGGTCTGGAAGAGATCATCGTAGGTGTAGTCGGCGTGCTGCAGTTTGATGTCTTGAAATACCGCCTGGAGAACGAATATAATGTGGAGATCCGTCTGGAGAATCTGCCTTATGAGCATATCCGCTGGATCGAGAATAAGGACGAGATCGATCTGGCCAAGCTGTCCGGTACCTCAGATATGAAGAAGGTCAAAGATATGAAAGGCAATCCTTTGCTTCTGTTTGTGAATTCCTGGAGTATCGGTATGACCCTGGATCGCAATAAGGGGCTGGTACTGACAGAGTTTGGCAGGAATTGATCGGAAAACAGTAAAGTGTGTAGGGGGAACAGAATGCGGGAGATGAAAAAAATATTTGCCGGAATTCTCATGACAGTTCTTCTGACAGGGTGCTCTTCACAGGAGATTTTGTCGGAAGTGCCGCAGACCATCGTATTGCCCGAGGAACAGATCGATAGTCTGCCCATGCAGGAAGAGGATCCAACGTCCGCAGAAACCGAAAATACAGAGAGCTTTTCCCTCCTGGAGGAGGGAGGCTCTCGTTTTGCATATGAGAGTCTGGAAGCTCCGGAACAGATCTGGTATCTGGAGATCGAACAGGCACTGGGAGAGATGGAAGGCACGGTCAAACTGTCCACGGATCCCCTGGAGCAGGGACTGGATGAGCAGGACATCGATAAAATCTTCCAGTGTGTGATGATCGATCATCCGGAGATTTTTTATGCCACAGGCTATACCTATACGAAATATTCCAGAGGAGAAAAAACGGTTGGAATTGATTTCGCAGGAAGCTATGAACTGACGGAAGAGGAAGCAATAGTCCGGGCGGAACAGATCCGGAAAATAACGGCGGACTGGATACGTGGAATCGGTGAGGACAAAAGCGAGTATGAAAAAGTAAAGGCAGTGTACGAGCAGATCATTTTTGCGACGGACTATGACCTGAATGCCCCGGACAACCAGAATATCTGCTCCGTATTCCTGGAAGGAGCGTCTGTCTGCCAGGGATATGCCAAAGCAACGCAATATCTGTTGAACCATCTGGGAGTTATGTGTACGCTGGTGCAGGGAACCGTGGATACCGGAGAGGCGCATGCCTGGAATCTGGTCAGGGTGGACGGAGATTATTATTATGTGGATACCACATGGGGAGATGCTTCCTATCGCATGGAGGATGGCAGCGAACAGGAGGGATTGTCGGAGATCAATTATGATTATCTGTGTGTCACAACGGAGGATATTCTGCGTACGCACCGGATCGAGGGCGTGGTGGCCATGCCGGAATGTACGGCTATGGAGGCCAATTATTATGTCCGTGAGGGCAATTATTTTACGGAATATAACAGGGAACAGCTGCAGAGGATCTTTGATGCGGCCAGAGAAATGGGCAGAACGGATATTACGCTGAAATGTGCGGATGAGACCTGTTACCGTGAAATCTGCCGGGTGTTGATCGATGAACAGGAGATATTCTCTTACATTCCGGACAGCAACAGTACGATCTCCTATGCACAGAACGGGAAACAATTATCCTTGACTTTTTGGGTGACAAATGAATGAATCTTTGGTAGAATAGATACAAATAGTTTTTCATAGATTTACAGATAATCAGGAGGAACATATATCATGGAAAGAGAAATAGATAAAAAGAACCTGGTATTAAAAGAAGATGAAAGCATCGGTACCGTACAGATCGCAGATGATGTAGTGGCTATGATCGCATCTCTGGCAACGACCGAGGTGGATGGCGTCAGCGCAATGGCCGGCAACATTACCAACGAACTGATGAGCAAAGTCGGTGTGAAGAATCTGACCAAGGGCGTAAAAGTAGAGGTTCAGGACAAGAACGTAACGGTAGATCTGGCAGTGACCATGGAATACGGATACAATATTCCCGCAACCTGTCAGGCAGTACAGCAGAAGGTGAAAAACGCCATTGAGAATATGACGGGACTGACCTGCTCTGATGTGAACATCCGTATTGCCGGTGTGAACATGAAGAAGGACAAATAAGAGGAATTACAGGAAGATATTATGGGAAGACACGAGCAGAGAGAACAGGTTTTTAAGCTTTTATTCCGTGTGGAGTTTCATTCACCGGAAGATATGCCGGAACAGCTTGCATTGTTCCGCGAGAATAATGAGGAAGTTCCTTCCTGGCAGGATGCGGATGCCATTGCAGCCCGTTTCGAGAAGATTAAGGACAAGATCCCGGAACTGGATAAACTGTTGAATGAGAATACCGAAGGCTGGGATACCACCCGTGTGGGAAAGGTAGAACTCGCAGTGTTACGTCTGGGTGCGTATGAGCTGCGTTATGATGACGATATCCCGGACGGGGTAGCGATCAACGAGGCGGTGGAGATCGCCAAAAAATACGGTCAGGAGAGCTCCGGCGGATTCGTCAATGCGATCCTTGCCAAGATTATGAAGTCCGGTGAGTAGAATACAAAATGTAGTCAGCGTACGACAACTGAATACTTATATCAAAAATATGTTCACGCAGGATTACTTTTTACAGACGGTGTTTGTAAAAGGTGAGGTAAGCAACTGTAAATACCATCCCTCTGGACATATTTATTTTACGTTAAAGGATTCTGCAAGTGCCCTGAACTGTATTATGTTCGCGGGAGACCGCAGAGGACTTGCTTTCCGTCTGACGGAAGGGCAGCAGGTGATCGCGAAAGGTTCGGTGAGCGTTTTTGAGCGGGACGGCAGATATCAGCTGTATGTGAAGGAAGTAACCTTAGACGGTGCCGGTGCCCTGTATGAAAAATACGAACAGTTAAAACGGGAACTGGCGGAAGAGGGCATGTTCGCTCCGGAATATAAGCAGCCGATCCCCAAATACATTCACACCCTTGGTGTGGTGACGGCGGATACCGGTGCGGCGGTGCGGGATATCATACAGATCGCCACCAGGCGTAATCCTTATGTACAGATCATTCTGTATCCGGCACTGGTACAGGGAGCTTCTGCGGCTCCGTCGATCGTGAACGGAATCCGTGCACTGGAGAGACAGGGCGTGGATGTCATGATCGTGGGACGCGGCGGCGGATCGATCGAGGATCTGTGGGCATTTAATGAGAGAATGGTGGCACAGGCAGTATTTGACTGTACGGTTCCCATCATTTCCGCGGTGGGACATGAAACAGATACCACGATCATTGACTACGTTGCGGATCTGCGGGCACCGACACCGTCCGCAGCTGCAGAACTGGCGGTGACGGCAGCAAACGACATCGATCAGGAGATCCTGAGCAGACAGGAGAGGCTGTACCGGCAGATGGACAGGGTGCTGCAGCGTAAGAGACAGCAGGCAGAACAGCGGGAGATGCGCTTGAAATATTTAAGCCCGGCCAACCGCATCCGTGAGAAGCGGACTTACAGCATACAGCTGGAAGAACGGTTAGAGAACCGGATGCAGACGATCCTGCGGGACCGCAGACACACCCTGGCACTTTATATTGAACGAATGAAGGCAGTCTCGCCGTTAGAGAAGTTGAACAGTGGTTTCTCGTATGTGGAAGCTGCGGATGGGAAAAATATCCGTTCCGTGACGCAGGTGCATGAAGGCGACAGCCTGCGGATCCGGGTAAGTGATGGCGTGATCGATACTAAAGTGGAACAGGTGCAGCAGGGAGACAGATTCACCGTGTGATCCAGGGAAGAGGACCATGGACGGAGGTATTAATTTTGGCAGGAAAAAAGAAAGCAGAAGAACAGGAACAACGCAGTCTGGAAGAAAATTTTTCCGAACTGGAGGAGCTGATCGAACAGCTGGAAGCAGAGGATATCTCTCTGGAGGATGCGTTTACGGCATACAGTAAGGGAATGAATGTCCTGAAGCAATGCAATGAACAGATCGACCGGGTGGAAAAACAGGTTATGAAACTGAATGAAGAAGGCGGACTGGAACCTCTGGATCCGCAGTAAATATACCGGCAGGAAGAGGAAGGACGGCATTGACATGGAAGAAACGATATTCAGACAGGAATTACAGAAGAGAACGACAGCAATAGAGGATCTTTTGAAACAATATCTTCCGGCAGAGGAAGGATATCAGAAGACGGTCATTGAAGCCATGAATTACAGTCTCATGGCAGGCGGAAAGCGCTTGCGCCCCATGCTGATGCAGGAAACATACCGGATGTTGGGTGGTGAGGATGATATCATAGAGCCTTTCATGGCAGCCATTGAGATGATCCATACTTATTCGCTGGTGCACGATGATCTTCCGGCCATGGACAATGATGAATATCGTAGAGGACGCAAGACCACCTGGTCTGTATACGGCGACGGTATGGGAGTGTTAGCGGGTGACGGACTGCTCAACTATGCCTTTGAGACTGCATTCCGTGCTTTTCCGGCATACGCCGCGGGAAAAACGGTGGATGAGAATTATCCGAGAGTAGCTGCGGCACTGAATATTTTAGCCCGTAAGGCGGGAATCTACGGCATGATCGGCGGACAGAATGCAGATATTGAGGCTGAGGAACAGACCACACCCCTGACTACAGAGCAGATCCTGTTCATTCATGCCAACAAAACGGCAGCCCTGATCCAGTCAGCAATGACCATCGGTGCCACACTGGCAGGAGCCACGGACGAGGAGATCGCAGCTCTGGAGCTGTGTGCCTACAATGTCGGCATCGCATTTCAGATCCAGGACGATATTCTGGATGTGATAGGAGACAGCAGGGAGCTTGGCAAAGCCACCGGCAGCGATGCACAGAATCATAAGCAGACCTATGTGACATTACACGGACTGGAGGAATCCGGCAGGGAAGTGGAACGGCTTACCGGGGAAGCGGTAGCGGTTTTGGATGGTTTCTCGGGAGAACATGAATTCCTGAAGGAACTGTTGCTGCATCTGGTCCACAGAACAAAATAGCAGAGGAAAAGCGAATGTTACTGGATAAAATCGAAAAAGCAAATGATATTAAAAAGATAGATAAATCGGACTATGGGGAACTGGCGGAGGAGATCCGGCAGTTCCTGATTCAGAAGATCAGTGTGACCGGAGGACATCTGGGATCCAACCTGGGGGCTGTGGAACTGACCATGGCGCTTCACCTGGCTCTGAATCTTCCGGAAGACAAGATCATCTGGGATGTCGGTCATCAGTCTTATACTCATAAAATTTTAACGGGCCGCAAGGACGGCTTCGATGTCTTACGCCAGTTTCATGGCATGAGTGGGTTCCCAAAACGAAAAGAAAGCAGTTATGATGCATTTGATACCGGCCACAGCTCGACTTCCATATCGGCAGGACTGGGACTGGTAAAAGCCAGAGATCTCAAAGGGGAGAAGACGACCATTGTATCTGTGATCGGTGACGGATCCCTTACCGGAGGTATGGCATACGAAGCATTGAATAATGCTGCAAAGCTGGAGACCAATTTTATCGTTATCCTCAATGATAACAATATGTCCATCTCCGAAAATGTAGGTGGTGTGTCCAAATATCTGAATAATATCCGTACAGCAACCGGCTATCTCGATCTGAAGGAAGGAATCTATAATGCCCTGAAGAGTAAGCCGGGCGGAGACGGTATTGTAAATCGCCTGCGTCGTGCCAAGAGCAGCTTTAAGCAGCTGGTGATCCCCGGTATGTTTTTTGAGGACATGGGAGTGACTTATTTAGGCCCTGTGGATGGACATGATATCGAGGGACTGATCAAGGTCATTGAGGAAGCCAAAAGAGTCAAGGGTGCGGTGCTGATCCATGTACTGACCCAGAAGGGCAAGGGGTACGGACCGGCAGAGAAACACCCTGCCAGATTTCATGGGGCAGAACCTTTTGATATTGAGACCGGAATCCCGTCCCACCCCCGGACAGTAGCGAATTATACAGATGTATTTTCTACGGTAATGTGCAAGCTGGGGCAGCGGGATGAACGGGTGGTGGCCATTACGGCAGCCATGCCGGACGGTACCGGACTGAAGCGCTTCCGGAATATGTATCCCGACCGTTTTTTCGATGTTGGTATTGCGGAGGAGCATGCGGTTACGTTTGCGGCCGGATTGGCGGCAGGCGGCATGAAGCCGATCGTTGCGGTATATTCTTCTTTTTTACAGAGAGCATATGACCAGATCCTTCATGATGTATGCATTCAGAATCTGCCGGTGGTATTTGCCATAGACCGTGCCGGCCTGGTAGGCAGTGACGGAGAGACACATCAGGGAATTTTCGATTATACGTATCTGTCCGGTATTCCCAATATGCACATCTGTGCACCGAAAAACAAGTGGGAGCTGTCGGATATGATGAAATTCGCAGTGGCACTGGAAGCACCCATTGCGGTGCGCTATCCCAGAGGTACCGCTTATGCGGGCCTTGCTGAATACCGTGCACCCATTGAACTGGGGAAGGCGGAGTGGATCGTGAGAGAGGGCGGCATTGCACTGTTCGCCGTAGGCAGTATGGTGAAGACTGCGGAAGAAGTACAGGCACTGCTGCATGAAAAGGGTTATCGGGCAAGTATTATCAATGCCAGATTCATCAAACCCATTGATGAGGAAGCGGTGTTGTCTGCTTGTGAGGATCATGACATGATCGTGACCATGGAGGAAAATGTGTTAAGCGGAGGCTTCGGGGAAAAGGTGCTGACCTGCCTGAATGATCATGACAGGCAGATCAAGTGTGTTATGGCGGGAATTCCGGATGCTTATGTGGAGCACGGAAATGTTGATCTTTTGAAAAAAGAGATCGGACTGGATGCAGTAAGCATTACAGAGAAAATACTGGAAAAGTTATAAGAGTTATAGCAATAGGAGATGTATATGAAAGAACGACTGGATGTGATTCTGGTAGAGCAGGGCTATGCCCCTTCCAGAGAAAAGGCGAAGGCAATCATAATGTCCGGTAATGTCTATGTCAACGGACAAAAGGAAGACAAGGCAGGCACCGGCTTCGATGTCAGTAAGATCAAACTGGAAGTCCGGGATCATACCATGAAATACGTAAGCCGCGGTGGACTGAAGCTGGAAAAGGCAATGGAGCAGTGGGGCTTTTTACTGGATGGCATGATCTGCATGGATATCGGAGCGTCTACCGGCGGATTCACAGACTGTATGCTGCAGAACGGTGCCACGAAGGTTTACTCCGTAGATGTGGGACAGGGACAGTTAGCCTGGAAACTCCGGAATGACGAACGTGTGGTGTGCATGGAGCAGACGAATTTCCGTTATGTGACCCCGGAGGATATTCCGGATGCCCTGGATTTCGCCAGCGTGGATGTGTCTTTCATCTCGCTGACCAAAATATTGATTCCGGCGAGAAAACTGTTAAAGGCTGGGGGTCAGATGGTATGTCTGATCAAGCCACAGTTCGAAGCGGGCAGGGGCAAAGTCGGTAAAAACGGCGTGGTCAGAGAACCTCAGATCCATGAAGAAGTGATCCGTAAGATCATCGATTATGCGGACAGCATCGGATTCGAGGTACTGCATCTGGAGTATTCCCCCATCAAGGGGCCGGAGGGAAACATTGAATATCTGCTGCATATCCGTAAGCCGGAAGAGATTACGGAGGAAAAGCTGGCATTGAACGAGCATGAAGCGGAGAGTGCATTGCAGACCATCGTGGAGGAAAAGACCGGATTGTCTTATACACCGGAGTGGGATGCCCTGATCAAAGGAATCGTAGATAACTCTCATACACTGTAACAGACAAGGAGTGCAGGAAACAATGAAGCATTTTCTGATATATACCAATAAACATAAAGATCAGGAACTTGCGACCACGAAGCGGATCCAGGACTATTTGGAATCGAAGGGCTGTACCGTGAAGCTAAAGGTCAAGGAGTCTGACTGGAAAGAAGAGACAGATGCTGCGGAGGAGGAAGCAACGGGTATTCCTCTGGATGTGGATTGTATGATCGTTCTGGGCGGTGACGGAACCGTACTGCAGGCAGCCAGAGAGACGAAAAAAATCCTGGTGCCCATCATCGGAGTGAATCTGGGAACGGTTGGTTACATGACGGAGATCGAACTGTCCGGACTGGAGGAAGCGCTGGAACGCCTGATCCGGGATGATTATAAAAAGGAACGCCGGATGATGTTGAACGGCAAGGTCTGCTGTGCGGACGGCACCGTGTCGGAGGGCTGGGCACTGAATGACATTGTCATCTCCCGAAGCGGCACTTTACAGATCATAGAATTTAACATCTATGTCAACGGACAGCTGCTAAATCATTATAAGGCAGATGGTATGATCGTTACCACCCCAACAGGATCCACAGGATACAATCTGTCGGCGGGAGGACCATTGGTAGAGCCCAAGGCGAAGCTGATCACTCTGACACCGATCTGTCCTCACAGTCTGAACCAGAGAAGCATCATATTGTCACCGGAGGATGAGATCGTTATAGAGATCCCCGGAGGCAGAGAGGGTAAAAGCCAGACTGTGGAAGCCAATTATGACGGAAGCCACAAGGTGACCATGTGTACCGGAGATCACATCCGTATCGTGCAGTCAGAGAAGATCACGGAATTCATACAGCTGAACCAGGTCAGCTTTTTGGATGTGTTACATCGCAAAATGAGAGATTCCTGACGAATTGTCGTAAGAAAGGCATGAGGTTAAGATGAAGAAGACCAGACATCGCAAGATCGTGGAGATCATAGAAAAAAAAGACGTGGAGACACAGGAGGAACTGGCTGGCTATCTGAAGGAAGCCGGATTTGCGGTGACCCAGGCAACGGTCTCCAGGGACATTCGCGAATTGAAATTGTCCAAAGTTCCCACCGGAGGAGGTAAACAGAAATATGTTATTCTGAAGCAGGATGACAGTCATATGGGAGACAAATATATCCGTGTGCTGCGGGATGGATTTATCTCCATGGATATGGCACAGAACATCCTGGTGATCAAAACCGTGTCCGGCATGGCTATGGCTGTGGCGGCCGCCCTGGATGCACTGAAATTCTCCGAAGTGGTGGGGTGCATCGCAGGAGATGATACCATTATGGTCGCAGTGAGAACGGTGGAGGATACCCAGATCCTTATGGATAAAATTCATTTGATGATAGTAAGATAGACAGGGGGAAATACATGCTTCGCAGCTTACACGTGAAAAATCTGGCTCTCATCCGGGAGACAGAGGTAGAGTTCGGAGAAGGACTGAATATACTGACGGGAGAGACCGGTGCCGGAAAGTCATTGCTGATCGGCTCGGTGAATCTGGCACTGGGAGGAAAGTTCGAGAAGGATATGCTCAGACGGGGAGAAGAGAGCGGCCTGGTAGAACTGGTCTTCGATTGCGAGGAACCCAGACTGGCAGAAAAATTGAAAAGTATGGATCTGGAACCTTCGGAGGACGGAACAGTGATCTTAAGCAGAAAACTGTCCTCGGGGAAGAGCATCTGCCGTATTAACGGCGAGACCGTAACGGCAAAGCAGATCAAAGAGCTTTCGGAATTGCTGATCGACATTCACGGACAGCATGAACACCAGTCGCTGCTCCATAAGAAAAAGCATATGGAGATCCTGGATGCTTATGCCGGAGCGGAATTCGCAAAGTGCGCAGAGCAGGTGGGTGCATTGTATCATGAATGTGCCGCTTTAGAGAAGAGAATATCCGCAGAGACACTGGATGATGCTTCCAGAGGCAGAGAACAGTCCCTGGCGGAATTCGAACAGAAGGAGATCGCAGATGCCGGGCTGCAGCCCGGTGAGGATGAGGAGCTGGAACAGGCATACCGCAAAATGTCCAACAGCCGTAAAATTGCGGAAAGCCTGGCAGAGAGTTATCGTCTCAGCGGTAATGATGCAGAAGACGGTGCGGGGAATTCCTTAAGCAGGGCACTGAGGGCACTTCGCAGCGTGACTATGTATGATCCTGCGCTGGAACAGATGGAAGAGCAGCTGGCAGAGGTGGAAAGTCTGTTATCGGATTACAATCATGATGTGTCGGAATATATGTCGGATCTGGAATTTGACGAAGAGGATTTCAGGAGCACCGAGGAACGGCTGAATACCATCAATCATCTCAAAGGAAAGTACGGCAATACGATCGAAGAGATACTCAAATACAAAGAAGAAAAAGAAGCGTATCTGGAAAAACTGGCGGATTATGATACTTATATGCAGAAACTGAATGCCGAGTGGACGGAAAAACAGAAGCTGTTGGAGAAGACCTGTGAGGAACTGTCCGGTATCCGTCGTAAAAATGCAACCGTATTGACACAAAAGTTAAAGGATGCGCTGATCGGTCTGAATTTTCTGACAGTGGAATTTGATATTGCGGTCAGACCCGGTCAGACCATTACGGCAAAAGGATATGACGATGTGGAATTCCTGATCTCCACCAATCCCGGAGAGAGTCTGAAGCCCTTAAGTCAGGTGGCAAGCGGCGGTGAATTGTCCCGTATTATGCTCGCTATCAAAACAGTGCTGGCAGGGCGGGATGAAATCGATACTCTGATCTTCGACGAGATCGATACCGGTATCAGTGGAAGGACTGCATGGAAAGTAGCGGAACAGCTGAGCGTTTTATCCGGAGCCCATCAGGTCATCTGTATTACCCATCTGCCCCAGATCGCTGCCATGGCAGATGTACATTTTGTGATTGAGAAGAGCAGTACGGATGATATGACCATCACGGATATTCATAAAGTGTCGGCGGAAGAAAGCCTGGCGGAACTGGCAAGACTTCTTGGCAGTGATGCACTGACGGAGGCGGCACTTTCCAATGCCAAAGAAATGAAAGAGCAGGCCGGTATGTTTAAAGAAACCAGGTAAGGGAATGCTATAGTGGAAGCGAGATCAAAAGGATGAAGGATGACTTCATCCTTTTCTTTGTGCAAATTCAACCAAAATAAATCATCAAATTTGTGAATTAAATTGATTGAATTTGACTGAATATGAGCATATAATAACATCATAAGAACACGAAAGGTAACAGACAGGAGGAATGGAAATGATTTGTACTGTGACATTCAATCCGTCACTGGATTACATCGTATCCGTGGATGACTTTCAGCTGGGAATGACCAACAGAACTTCATCAGAGCTGATTCTTCCGGGAGGAAAGGGAATCAACGTATCCATTGTGCTGAAGAATCTGGGTCTGGATTCCACAGCGCTGGGATATGTGGCGGGATTCACCGGAGAAGAATTGATTCGAAGATTGACTGATTTTGGAGTGAATGCCGATTTCATCAAAATCAATCACGGAATGACCAGAATCAATCTGAAACTGAAAAGTATTGACGGTACAGAGATCAATGGCTGTGGACCGGATATCGATGCGGAAGCGCTGGAACAGCTGATGGAAAAAATTGACAGATTACAGGAAGGAGATGTCCTGGTACTGGCAGGAAGTATTCCCTATTCGATGCCGGATGATATTTATCAGAGAATTCTGGAGAGAATTCAGGGAAGAGGTGTTCTCACCGTAGTGGATGCCACCAGAGACCTGCTGGTAAAGGTATTGCCGTATCATCCTTTTCTGGTAAAACCCAACAACCATGAACTGGGGGATATCTTCGGCGTGAAGCTTTCTACCAGAGAGGAAGTGGTCCCTTATGGGAAAAAGCTCCGGGACATGGGAGCACAGAATGTTTTGATCTCCATGGCGGGAGAAGGAGCGGTACTGATCGCAGCGGACGGTCAATGCCTGGAGGCTCCGGCTCCGAAAGGAAAGCTGGTCAATGGTGTCGGTGCCGGAGATTCCATGGTAGCGGGATTCCTCACCGGATGGCTGGAAGAGAAGGAATACGCACATGCTTTCTGCATGGGAATCGCCGCGGGAAGCGCCAGCGCTTTTTCCGAGAATCTGGCTACCAAAGATGAAGTTATGCAGGTATTGAAACAGGTAAAATCATAACAAAATAATAAAAAGAAACAATAAAAAAGAGAGAAAGGGTTACAATATGAGAATTACGGATTTATTGGACAAAAGAAGTATTTACCTGGATGCAGCGCCTGCTGACAAAAAGGCAACACTGGATATGGCAGTGGAACTGATGGCGAAGAGCGGAAAGCTTATGGATGTGGAGCAGTACCGTGCACAGGTCTATGCAAGAGAGGAAGAGAGCACCACGGGAATCGGCGAAGGCATTGCAATCCCTCACGGCAAATGTGATGCAGTGAAGACTCCCGGACTGGCAGCCATGGTAATTAAAAACGGTGTGGATTATGATTCCTTGGACGGCGAACCGGTGACATTGCTTTTCCTGATCGCTGCACCCAATACCAAGGATAATGTACATCTGGATGTACTGAGCAAATTGTCCGTTATGCTGATGGATGAGAATTTTACCACATCTTTAAGAAATGCCAAAAGCGTAGAGGAATTTTTACAGATCATCGATGCAGCAGATAAGAGTGCCAAGAGCATTGACGACAGATTAAGTGATACCGGCATTACCACCGAAGAGAAAAAGAGCTTTAAGCTCCTGGCAGTGACTTCCTGCCCGACCGGAATCGCGCACACTTATATGGCAGCGGAAGCGCTGGAGAAGGCAGCAAAAGCAGCAGACTGCCAGATCAAGATCGAGACTAGAGGTTCCGCAGGTGCGAAAAATGTACTGACTGCGGAAGAAATCGCCGCAGCGGACTGCATCATCGTAGCGGCAGACGCAAAAGTTCCCATGGATCGCTTTGACGGTAAGAAAGTGATCAGTTGTCAGGTGTCTGACGGCATCAGCAAGGCGGATCGGCTGGTACAACAGGCCATCAGCGGTGAGGTGGAAATCTTTCACGGTGAGAGCGGAGCGGTAAAGACTGCAGTCGCCGGCAAAGAAAGTGTGGCTCATAAGATTTACACACAGCTGATGAACGGTGTATCCCATATGCTTCCTTTTGTAGTAGGCGGAGGTATCCTGATCGCGATCGCATTCCTGATCGATGGACTGAATGTTGACATCAATGCACTTCCCGCAGATCAGAGAAGTAATTTCGGTACGATCACTCCCATAGCAGCTATGTTTAAAAACATCGGCGGCGTGGCATTCGGTCTGATGCTTCCGGTACTGGCGGGCTTCATCGGTATGGCTATCGGCGACAGACCGGCGCTGGCTCTCGGATTCGTAGGCGGTATGCTGGCGGCAAACGGTAAGTCCGGATTTTTAGGAGCACTGGTGGCAGGCTTCCTGGCAGGCTACCTGATCGTAGGACTCCGTAAGATCTGTGACAAACTTCCGGATGCTGTTGAAAAACTGGCGCCTGTATTGATCTATCCGGTAGTGGGTATTTTGATCATGGGACTTGCCATGAACTTTGTGGTGGAGCCGATCATGGGCGGTATCAATACCGGATTGAATAATTTCTTAAGCGGAATGGGTGATTCCAGCCGGGTTGTACTGGGTCTGATCCTGGGCGGCATGATGGCGATTGACATGGGTGGCCCTTTCAACAAGGCAGCATATGTATTCGGAACCGCAGCAATTGCGGCAGGCAATTATGATATCATGGCAGCAGTTATGATCGGAGGAATGACTCCGCCCTGTGCCATTGCACTGGCAACCCTGTTATTTAAGAATAAATTCACCAAGGAAGAGCGAGATGCAGGTCCTACCAACTTCATCATGGGTCTGGCATTCATCACGGAAGGTGCCATTCCTTTCGCAGCGTCCGATCCTCTGCATGTCCTTCCTTCCTGCATCATCGGTTCTGCACTGGCAGGTGCACTGTCCATGGCATTCCACTGCACACTGATGGCTCCTCACGGCGGAATCTTTGTATTCCCTGTAGTGGGAAATGCACTGATGTATCTGGTAGCACTGGCGGCAGGCACGGTCGTATCCGCATTACTGCTTGGTGTATTGAAGAAAAAAGTTGCTTAATGCTTAGTCATAGGAAAATAAAAGGAGAAAAAGACAATGAAAGAATTCAAATATGTTATCACAGATCCTGAAGGCATTCATGCCCGCCCCGCAGGGGAACTGGTAAAGGCAGCCAAGGAATTTGCCGCTAATATCACTCTGACCAAGGATGGCAAGAGCGGAGATTGCAAGCGTATCTTCGGTATCATGGGTCTGGCTGTCAAAGCCGGCAATGAGATCACTCTGACCTTCGACGGTGAGGATGAGGAAGCAGCATACGCAGCAGTAACGGAATTTGTAAAAGCAAATCTCTAAAATAGAGGAAGCATAATCGTCAGGAGAGGAAAAGAGTCATGGAAGTCTACCAGGGTAAAAGCGTATTTGGCGGAATCGCTATCGGCAGAATCAGTGTTCATAAAAAAGACGAGCAGCAGGTAAAACGTGTCAGGATCGAGGACTCCGAACAGGAGATCTTACGCTACAGACAGGCGAAACAGACAGCCATGGAGCAGCTGCAGGGTTTGTATCAGAAGGCTCTGAAGGAGGTCGGGGAAGCCAATGCCGCTATTTTCGAAATCCATCAGATGATGCTGGAAGATGATGACTATAACGAGTCGGTAGAAAATATCATCCGCATGCAGCAGGTGAATGCAGAGTATGCGGTAGCTTCCACCGGTGACAATTTTGCACAGATGTTCTCTGCCATGGATGACGACTATATGAGAGCGAGATCTGCGGATGTCAAGGATATTTCCGAGCGCGTGTTAAGCGTGCTCGGAGGCCGGGCCACCGGGATTGACGCATCCGGGGAACCGGTGATCATCGTTGCAGACGACCTGGCTCCTTCTGAGACAGTACAGCTGAACAAAGATCTGGTGTTGTCCTTCGTGACGGTACACGGTTCCGTCAATTCCCACACGGCAATTCTGGCCAGGACCATGAGCATCCCTGCACTGATCGGTACCGCAATTCCTCTGACAGATGATATCGACGGAAAAGTCGGTATTGTAGACGGAAAAAACGGGTGCATTTATGTGGATCCAGATGAAGATACCCTGGGCAAAATGCAACAGTTAAAGCTGGAGGAACAGGAGAAGAAGGAATTGCTCCAGACCCTGAAGGGAAGAGAAAATATCACTATTGATGGTAAGAAGATCATGCTCTATGCTAATATAGGTAACAGCAAGGATCTGGCGGCAGTATTGCAGAATGATGCCGGAGGTATCGGTCTGTTCCGCAGCGAGTTTATTTACCTGGAGAGAGATACGTTCCCTACCGAAGAAGAGCAGTTTCAGATCTATCGTACGGTAGCGGAGACTATGGCAGGCAAACCTGTGATCATTCGTACACTGGATATCGGTGCGGATAAAAAATGCGATTACTTTGAAATGGAACCGGAGGAAAATCCGGCTATGGGTTGTCGGGCTATCCGTATCTGTCTGACCAGACCGGAAATCTTCAAGACACAGCTGCGGGCACTGTTCCGCGCCAGCGCCTTTGGCAATATTTCCATTATGTATCCCATGATCATCAGTGTAGATGAGCTAAGGAAGATCAAGACAATCGTGGCTGAGATCCGACAGGAACTGACAGAACAGGGAGTTACTTTCGGTGAACCGAAGCAGGGGATCATGATCGAGACTCCGGCGGCTGTCATGATGAGCGAAGAACTGGCAAAGGAAGTGGACTTTTTCAGCATCGGAACCAATGACCTGACGCAGTATACATTAGCGATCGACAGGCAGAATCCCAAGCTGGATGCTTTCTATGATCCGCATCATCCCGCAGTGCTGCGTATGATACAGATGGTCGTGGAAAATGCGCATAAGGCCGGAATCTGGGCAGGTATCTGCGGAGAACTGGGTGCAGATACGACATTGACCAGACGTTTTCTGGCTATGGGTGTTGATGAATTATCCATGTCTCCCGGAAGTATTCTTCCCGTGCGGAAGATCATACTGGAGACAGATGTGACAAAGGAAAGAGAAAATAACAATTTATGCTGACAGAACAACGTTATGAGGTCATTCTGAAATTATTGGAAGAAAAAAACAGCATTACGGTGGCAGAGGTAAAAGATCTGTTAAATACGTCGGAATCCACGGTACGCCGGGACATCACAGCATTGCATAATGCTGGGAAGCTGGTAAAGGTCTTTGGAGGTGCTGTGGCATGTGACCGGACGGTGATAACACATGAACCCACGGTGGAACAGAAGGCAGAAGTCAATGTGGAAGCCAAACAGCTGGTGGCTGCCAAAGCAGCAGCACTGATCCGGCCGGAGGATTTTATCTATCTGGATGCAGGTACGACCACAGCAAGTATGCTTTCTTATCTGACAGAGAAAAGTGCCACCTTTGTGACCAATGCGGTAGCGCATGCCAAGACACTGGCAGCAGCAGGATTCCGCGTATATCTCATCGGTGGAGAATTAAAAGGCTCCACGGAGGCTGTGGTGGGGAACCAGGCGCTGATGACTCTGCAGAACTATCATTTTACCAAAGGCTTCTTCGGTACGAACGGGATCAGCAAGCAGAGTGGACTGACCACACCGGATATGAATGAAGCTATGGTGAAAAAGACAGCCATGGGACAATGCAGAGAGGTGTTTGTTCTGGCAGATCATTCCAAATTCGGCAATATCAGTTCCGTGACGTTCGGTTCGTTCCAAAACGGTACCATCCTTACGGACACCTGTCCGGAGGAATATAAAAACAGCGGCAACGTGGTGATATGTGGATAGACCGGAAAAAAATGTAAGACAGTAATCCTGAGATCTTCGGTTAAAAAACAGAATGCGACGTACACTATACCCTATACAGAGATGACAGAAATGCAGTGGGGGAATGTGTATGAAGCTATGGATTACAGAGACGGAAAAAGTGAAAAGGCAGGCAGAGGAAGAGGCCGTAGTCATCTTACAACACTGGAGACAGAAAGTAAGAAGACTTCGCCTCTACCGGGCCTGCCTTTGTGCTGTGCTCATTTTGGCCTGTCTGGGTCTCACGGGTTACAGTTATTATCTGGTGGACAGCAGTATCCCTTCTGTGATCCATGTACGTGCGGAATCGGAGGAGTCATTGAAACTGAGTATTCCTGCCAGGGGAGAAATAGTTAATGTCAGCAGGCAGGGAAACAGTAACATTCCCGATGGTGCGGTGACGATAGATCTGAGCCGTCCGTTGACGCTGAAGACCGGAAATGCGGACAATCTGCAGATGCAGGTGAAATTGTTCGGCATCCTGCCGTTCAAACAGGTGGGCATACGAGTGATCGAAGACCGGGAATTGATTCCGGTGGGAGTCCCGATAGGAATTTATGTCAAAACGGAAGGTGTACTGGTAGTAGGTACCGGAGAGTTCGCATCACAAGGGGCGGGAAAAGTATCTCCGGCAAAAAATATTTTGAAAAGTGGTGATTATGTAATAAAGTTAAACGGTACGGAAGTTACCGGAAAAGATGACTTCATTACGAGAATCGAGAACTGCGGCGGAGAACAACAGATCCTGACCATCCGGAGGGATGCTGAGACTTATGATGTGAGAATAAAACCGGAGAGGGATCGGACGGGAAAGTATAAGATCGGTGTCTGGGTCAGGGATAATGCGCAGGGAGTTGGTACCATGACATATATTGACGAAAACGGGAATTTCGGTGCACTGGGGCATGGAATCAATGATGTGGATACCAGCACATTGATGGAGATGAATGATGGCACACTCTACCAGACTGAGATTATTTCTATACGAAAAGGGGCGGCGGGCCAGCCGGGAGAGATGACGGGAATGATCGTATATTCGGATGAGAGGATCTTGGGAGATATTACCAGTAACAGTACCCGGGGAATTTTTGGAAAATGCAATCAGAAGGCACTGGCACTCGGAACGGAGGAAGCTTTGCCCATTGGATTAAAACAGGAGATAGAGAAAGGACCTGCACAGATTTTGTGTACTGTGGACGGAACCACAAGATATTATGACATTGAGATTACGGAGATCCATCTGGATCATGACAATGTGAATCGGGGAATTGAACTTCAGGTAACGGATCCGGAGCTGCTATCGGTGACCGGCGGTATTGTCCAGGGGATGAGTGGGGCACCGATTATTCAAAAGGGGAAATTCGTGGGAGCCGTCACCCATGTCCTGGTGCAGGACAGCACCAGGGGATATGGGATTTTTATTGAAAATATGCTGGAATAGTCTTGCATAAAACTTTCCGTTACTGTACGACCGCTTTGTCCACTTCGATGACAGTGAAGAAATCCGGATGGCTGGTCTGGATACGTTTGGTAATGGAATCCATGACTTCCTGATCGGAGACCGGATAATCATAGGGGATCACGATATCGAAGATGACATTGGTATGGGTGGGACCTTTGACAATGCGAAAATCATGCATGCTAAGCTTCGGATCGATCTGATCCAGGTATCCGGAGACTTCTGCCTTCAGGGAAAGGGTCTCGGGATCGCTGGTGCTTACAGGATCCATGTGGATCACAGCATTGCAGTTCAGCTTTCTGCGCAGTTCATGTTCAATGGTATCGATGGTATCGTGCAGGGTTATAATATTACCGTCCGCAGGCACTTCTGCATGCAGAGAGATCAGAGTCCTTCCGGGACCGTAATTATGTACGATCAGATCGTGGATGCCGATGACGTTATCATAGGATAATACGATGTCATTGATCTGCTGTACCAGTTCCGGCTCGGGGGGCTGCCCAAGCAGGGGACTGATCGTGTCTTTTGCTGCGACAAAGCCGGAGTAGAGGATGAACATACCTACCAGCACACCACAGTAACCGTCGATAATGATACCGGAGGCGGCGGAGACGATAGTGCCGATGAGAACCACCGTAGTTGCCACCACATCGCTTAAACTGTCAATGGCAGTAGCTTTCATGGCTACGGAGCTGATCCGGGTACCGATGCGGCGGTTATATAGTGCCATATAGCATTTTACCAGGATCGAAAATACCAGTATGCCAATAATGACAGGGGAGTAATCAGGAGCTTCCGGATGGAAGATCTTGCTTACAGAACTTTTCACCAGTTCGAAGCCCATGAGCACGATCAGGATGGAGACTAACAATCCGGAGATATATTCGATCCGCCCGTGCCCAAAGGGATGGTCAGAGTCCGGCTTCTGTCCCGCCATCCGGAAGCCTACCAGCGTAATGATGGAGGATGCCGCATCCGACAGGTTGTTGAATGCATCTGCCGTGATGGCGATGGAATGACTGAATAAGCCTGCCAGAGCCTTGGTAGTGAACAGGATCAGGTTGAAACAGATCCCGACGATACCGCAGAGTATCCCATATGCCTGACGAATGCCGGGATCCGTAACGTTTTCATGATCCCTGATAAATAATTTTGCCAATAATGTAACCATAAGATAACCCCTTTTCTCAAATGAGAGTTTAAGGGATATTGTAGCGCATATGCAGGAAAAATACAAGTGAATCCGGATGATTTGCAGAAAAAGGATTCGCAGAAAAAACGCCCAAAGATGCAGAGCAAGAAATCAGCGGTTGCTATTGCGCATCCGGCATTTTCAGTGTATAATCTCCGTGGACGTAATGTAAGCTTTTATAACGGTTCCGATGTGCAAACCCCGGAACCGTACAGGTAATAATGATAAAATAAAATGGAGGAACGATCGATGAGAAAGAAACCGGTTGTATTAATGATCCTGGATGGTTATGGATTGAATGATAAGGTAGAGGGCAACGCTGTAGCACAGGCCAATACCCCTGTGATGGATTCCCTGATGAAGGAGTATCCTTTTGTACATGGTAATGCCAGTGGTATGGCAGTAGGCCTTCCCGAGGGTCAGATGGGTAACTCTGAGGTAGGTCATATGAATATGGGTGCCGGCCGTATTGTATATCAGGAGCTGACCCGTATCACCAAAGAGATCCAGGACGGAGACTTTTTTAAGAATGAAGCTCTGTTAAAAGCCATTGATAATTGTAAGAAGAACAACAGCGCCCTGCACCTGATGGGTCTGTTATCCGACGGTGGCGTACACAGCCACATTACCCATCTGTATGGCCTGCTGGAGCTGGCGAAACAGCAGGGCCTGGAGAAGGTATATGTTCACTGCTTTTTAGATGGACGTGATACCCCTCCCGCAAGCGGTAAGAGCTATGCAGAGCAGTTAAATGAAGAAATGAAGAAAATCGGTGTAGGTAAGATCGCTTCCGTAATGGGACGTTACTATGCTATGGATCGTGATAACAACTATGACCGTGTACAGCTGGCTTATGATGCCATGACCGAGGGCAAAGGTCTGACCGCTGCCTGCGGTATCTGCGGTATCCAGGAGTCTTACGATAGAGAAGAGACCGATGAGTTTGTAAAACCTACTGTTGTTGTAGAAGATGGCAAGGCAGTCGGACTGGTGCAGGACAAGGATTCCGTAATTTTCTTCAACTTCCGTCCCGACCGTGCAAGAGAGATCACCAGAGCCTTCTGTGATGATGACTTCAAGGGATTTGACCGCGTGAGAAAGGATATTACTTTTGTATGCTTCTCTGATTACGATCCTACCATTCCTAATAAAGAAGTGGCATTCCACAAGATCGCCATTACCAATACCTTCGGTGAGTGGCTGGCAGCCCATGACATGAAGCAGGCACGTATCGCCGAGACTGAGAAGTATGCACATGTAACCTTCTTCTTCAACGGCGGCGTAGAGCAGCCCAACGAGGGAGAGGATCGTATCCTGGTAAATTCTCCCAAGGATGTGGCAACCTATGATCTGAAGCCGGAGATGAGTGCTCCTCAGGTTTGCGAGAAACTGCTTGATGCGATCCGCTCTGAAAAATACGATGTGATCGTGATCAACTTCGCGAACCCCGATATGGTAGGTCATACCGGTGTGATCTCCGCAGCCATCAAGGCTATTGAGACTGTAGATGAGTGCGTAGGCAAGGCAGTACAGGCAGTGAAGGATGTAGACGGCGTTCTGTTCATCTGTGCAGACCACGGTAACGCAGAGCAGATGATCGATTACACCACCGGTCAGCCTCATACCGCACATACCACCAATCCGGTTCCTTTCATCCTGGTAAACTATGATACTGCCTATACTCTGAAAGAGGGTGGATGCCTGGCAGATATTGTACCGACACTTATCAATGTGATGGGTATGGAGCAGCCCGCAGAGATGACAGGAAAGTCTCTGTTAATTAAGAAATAGCATGGAACAAAAGAAGAGAAATCTGGTAACTTTAGGAAGTACGGGAATTACTGTGGAGAAGAACTCCTTCGGAGCGCTGCCCATCCAGAGGATCTCCAAGGAAGCAGCCATTGGACTGCTTCGCAAAGCCTATGCGGCAGGAGTGACCTTTTATGACACTGCCAGATACTATACCGACAGTGAAGAGAAAGTGGGCGCTGCCTTTGAGGGTATGCGGGACAAAATATATATCGCTACCAAGACCGGAGCCACCACAGCAGAAGGCTTCTGGAAGGAGCTGCATACTTCCCTGGAAAAATTAAAAACAGACTATATCGACATTTATCAGTTTCACAACCCGGCATTCTGCCCGAAGCCGGGAGACGGCACAGGATTGTATGAAGCTATGCTGGAAGCGAAGGACAAAGGCATGATCCGCCATATCGGCATCACGAACCATCGTCTGAATGTAGCGCATGAAGCCATTGACAGCGGACTGTATGAGACTCTGCAGTTCCCTTTCTGTTATCTGGCGACGGACAAGGATCTGGAGCTGGTACAGGATTGTAAAAAAGCAGGCATGGGATTTATCGCCATGAAAGCACTGTCCGGCGGACTGATCAATAATTCAGCAGCGGCATATGCATATCTGGCACAGTTTGATAATGTACTTCCGATCTGGGGAGTGCAGCGGGAGAGCGAGCTGGATGAATTTCTGTCCTATATAGATAATCCTCCTGTATTAACACCCGCATTGCAGGCGGTGATCGACCATGACAGGGAAGAGCTGCAGGGAGAATTCTGCAGAGGCTGCGGCTACTGCATGCCCTGCCCCGCGGGGATCGAGATCAACAACTGTGCCCGCATGAGCCTGATGATCCGCAGAGCACCTTCCGCAGCACAGCTGACAGACGAGATGCAGGCAAAAATGCGTAAGATTGAAGAGTGCCTGCATTGTGGCAGATGTAAATCCAAGTGTCCCTATGGACTGGATACTCCGGCACTGCTTGAGAAAAATTATAAGGATTACTGTGAGATCCTTGCCGGAAAAGCGTATTAATGCATAGCAGATCTGAATAATAACCTCCTTATAGGATATACTTAACTGGGAAAAAGTAAGTTAAGGATACCTGTAAGGAGGTTTTTTATGGAAAAATATCTGGAGATCATCGAAGTATACGGAAGGGAGATCCTGGATTCGCGAGGGAATCCCACGGTGGCAGCGGTTGTTACCGTGAAGGACAAAGAGACCGGCAGATGCACAAAGGGTATGGCGGCAGTGCCTTCCGGAGCCAGCACCGGACAGTTCGAGGCTGTGGAACTCAGGGACGGTGAGACCAGATATTTCGGTCTGGGCGTGCAGCATGCCATAAAAAATATAGACGAGAAAATTGCCGGTGTTTTACTGGGAGAAAATGCTCTGGAACAGATCCGTATCGACAGAATCCTTAAGGAAACGGACGGCACGGACAACAAGAGCAGCTTAGGTGCCAATGCCATGCTGGCGGTATCCATGGCGGTGGCAAGAGCAGCCGCGGAGGCACTGGGACTTCCTCTGTACCGTTACTTCGGAGGAATCTCTCCGAGACTTATGCCGGTACCCATGATGAATATCTTAAACGGCGGAAAGCATGCGGCGAACACCGTGGATTTCCAGGAGTTCATGATCATGCCCATACAGGCGGAAACCTTTGCGGAAGGGTTACGGATCTGTGCGGAAATTTATCATAATCTGAAAAAACTGCTAGAGGAGAAAGGCTTGTCCACCGGAGTCGGGGATGAGGGCGGTTTCGCACCGGACCTGCCGGATGCGGAGAGCGTGCTGGATCTCCTCGTGGAAGCGATCGAGGCTTCCGGATATGTGCCGGGACAGGATATCCGGATCGCCATGGATGCCGCCAGCAGCGAACTTTATAATGAAAAAACGGGAATGTATCATTTCCCCGGAGAGAGTAAGCTGAAGGGAGAGGAAGTCCTGCGGGATACCGGAGAAATGATCTCGTATTATGAACGGCTCGTGGAGAACTATCCCATTATCTCTATTGAGGACGGACTGGATGAAAATGACTGGGACGGATGGCAGGAGCTTACAAAACGGCTGGGGGAGAAGATCCAGTTAGTGGGAGATGATCTGTTTGTCACAAATACAAAACGGCTGGATGCCGGGATCAAACTTCATTGTGGTAATGCCATTCTGGTAAAGGTCAATCAGATCGGAACGCTGTCCGAAGCCTTCGAAGCGGTGGAGATGGCACACAAGAATGGTTACAAGGCGGTGATCTCCCACAGATCCGGCGAGACGGAGGATACCACCATAGCAGACATAGCGGTGGCACTGAATGCCGGACAGATTAAGACCGGAGCGCCCTGCCGCAGCGATCGTGTGGCGAAGTACAACCGGCTGCTTGCCATTGAAGAGGAGTTAAAGGATGCCGCGGCATATATGGAGCCGTTCCACAAGATCTGAGTGGTTGCGCAACAAAATGTAAACTACAAAAAATAAAAAATGTATAAACAGGAGGATTTTCATCACCGGAAATCCTCCTGCTTTTATAGCAAAACGATAGAAAAATACATGAGTGAAAGAAAAATGCATAAAAATAAAATGTTTAAATATACATAATAGAAGCGCAAAATATACACTATATGCAAATTTGAAAAACAGAAACTATTTTTATTGAAAAAGTTTTTCATAAATATACAGACATATGTGCGTGCTGTGCGTACACCGAGAAGAGACAGTTAAAGAGGCAGAGTCACGGAAACTGGCAGATGCTTCATGCGTAATTCAGTTGACATAGCCTCAAAAGTGTTGTAATATAACAAAAGTCGTTTTCGGAAATTAAAGTACATTTTTTGCGCGTGTATACTTGCATACAAATGCGAAGAATGCATTTTATTAATGTCCGTAGGCAAAAGAAAAGCAAGGAGTTGAAGAGATGCTTAAATATATTGCAAAACGTATCGGTCTGGCGCTGATCACGATTTTTACAGTAGCAACACTCACCTTTTTCCTGATGAACATGGTACCCGGAGGACCGTTCCTCTCGGAGAAGGCAGTAAGCCCCGCTGCACAAGCAGCCCTGGAGGCAAAATATGGACTGGACAAGCCTTTGTCCCAGCAGTATCTGACGTATATGAAAGATGCTTTGCACGGTGATTTCGGAGAGAGTCTGAAGCAGAGAGGAAGAACCGTTACTTCTATTATAGTATCCAAGTTCCCTGTATCTGCAAGAGTAGGTGGGCTTTCCGTTATCGTAGCGCTGTTGGTAGGTATCCCTCTGGGATGTCTGGCAGCTACCCATCGTGGCAAGACGCTGGACAGCGTGATCTCCGTGATCTCCACCTGTGGTATTGCGGTACCAAGCTTCGTTATATGTACTCTGCTTCTGTATTTCCTGGGAAGTAAGGTAAAGATATTGCCCACCTACGGAATCGGCACCTGGAAGCATTATGTGATGCCCGTGATCGCACTGGCATTGTACCCAACTGCTTATATTATGAGACTGATGCGTTCTTCCATGCTGGATGTTCTGGGACAGGATTATATGAGAACCGCTACGGCGAAGGGAGTAAAGCCTTTCTTCCGTCTGTTCAAGCATGCACTGAGAAATGCACTGCTCCCTGTTATCACCTATGTAGGTCCTATGATGGCTTATACTATGACAGGAAGCTTCGTAGTAGAGAAGATTTTTACGATCCCCGGTCTGGGCAATGAATTTGTCAGCTCGATCATTAACCGTGACTACACCATGATCATGGGTACCACCATTTTCCTCGCAACACTGATGGTTGTCATGAATGTGCTGGTGGATATCGTATATAAGATCGTCGACCCCAGGATCAAGTTGAAGTAAGATTAACAGGAAGGAAGATACCGATGAAAGAACCGAATGCTATGAGCTTTCATGTAAAATATAAACCGGAAGATTTTATGCCGGCGAATGAAGAAGAGAAGCAGAGCCAGGTCATCATGCGTGAGAGCGTGGGCTTCTGGCAGGATGGCTTCCGCAGACTTCGTAAGAATAAGGTTGCCATGGTCAGCCTCTTCGTTATTATTGTAGTTATGATCTTTTCCTTTATTGTGCCTGCATTTTATCCCTATGATTACAAGACACAGATCAAAGGAAGCGAGAATCTGCACCCCATGCAGTATTCCGAGAAAGAGATAGAGCGTATGGATGCGGGAGAGAAGGTATTCCCCCATGTGCTCGGTACCGATAAAATGGGCCGTGATTATGCCATCCGTGTTATGATGGGAAGCCGTATCTCCCTGCTGGTTGGTCTGATCGCTACTGCCATTATTTTTGTGATCGGTTCCCTGATCGGTTCCATCTCTGCATTCTTCGGTGGATGGGTGGATCTGATCATCATGCGTATTGTGGATATTATCTATACGATACCGGATTTTCTGCTGATCGTGCTGCTGTCCTTCGCGTTAAAGGATCCTCTGGCAAAGCTGGCACAGCTTCCCGGATTCGGATGGATGCAGATCGTAGGATCTAACCTGATCAGTATCTTCATCGTATTCGCATTGCTGTACTGGGTAGGAATGGCACGTATGGTACGAAGCCAGATCCTGACCCTGAAGGAAAATGATTATGTCATGGCAGCCAAGGCTTTGGGAGCCAAGGATGGCCGTATCATTAAAAAGCATCTGCTGACCAACTGTATCGGTACTCTGATCGTTACCACCACACTGCAGATCCCTTCCTCTATTTTTACCGAGAGCTATCTGAGCTTCTTAGGTATGGGTGTGGCAGTTCCGCTGCCTTCCCTGGGAAGCCTTGCAAGTGATGCCATTAACGGAATGATCACATTCCCGTACCTGCTGTTTGCACCCTGTCTGCTGATCAGCCTGATCATCTTAAGCTTTAACCTGTTTGGTGACGGACTTCGTGACGCATTTGACCCGAAGCTTAAGAATTAATGGAAGGAGTAGTGAAGATGGATAACAATTATCTGGTAGATATACAGCATGAACGTCTCTCTTTCTTTACTCCTGCCGGAGAAGTAAAGGCACTGAACGATGTCTCCATTCACCTGAAGGAAGGGGAAGTACTGGGCATCGTAGGAGAGAGTGGTTCCGGTAAATCCGTAACCGCATACAGTCTGATGGGACTGACCGCTTATCCCGGTAAGCTGATCGGCGGAGAGCTTCACTTCAATGGACACGAAGTGGAGAAAATGACTGAAAAAGATTTTTCCAAAATGCGTGGTAAAGAGGTCTCCATTATTTTCCAGGATCCTCTGACCAGCTTAAATCCCGTATATACCATTGGCAATCAGATCATGGAAGTGATCCGTCTGCATACCGATGCGGACAAGAAAAAGGCATATGCTAGAGCAGTGGAGCTTTTGTCTCTGGTAGGTATCAATGAACCGGAGAAGCGTATGAAGCAGTATCCCCATGAACTGTCCGGTGGTATGAGACAGCGTGTCATGATCGCTATTGCGCTGGCATGTGAACCGAAGCTTCTGATCGCCGATGAGCCTACTACCGCACTGGACGTTACGATTCAGGCGCAGATCCTGGAACTGATGATGGAGCTGAAGGACAAGCTGGGTATGGCGATCATCATGATCACCCATGACCTGGGTATCGTGGCGAGCATGTGTGACCGTATTGCAGTCATGTATGCCGGTCGTATCGTGGAGACCGGTACCTGTGACGAGATCTTCTACCATCCGAAGCATGAATATACCAAGGGCTTGTTGGAGAGTATCCCCCGTCTGGACAGCACGAAGCATGAGAAGCTGATCCCCATCGAGGGTAACCCGGTGGATCTTCTGAATCCTCCCGAAGGATGTGAATTCGCCCCCCGCTGTAAGAACTGCATGAAGATCTGCCTGAGAGAGAATCCTCCTAAGACGGATTTCAGTAAGACGCATTATGCACACTGCTTTATGAACCAGAAAGCCGAGATGGAGGGAGGAAATACCAATGAGTGATAAGTTACTTCAGGTTGAACATTTGAAGCAATACTTCCCCGCAGGCGGCATGGGTAAAAACCGTAAGTTCGTGAAGGCCGTGGATGATGTCAGCTTTTTTGTGAATAAAGGTGAGACTCTCGGACTGGTAGGAGAGAGCGGCTGTGGTAAGACCACCACCGGACGTTCTATCTTACGATTATACGAGCCCACCGGCGGTAAGATCACATTTGACGGCAATGTGATCCTGGACGTTGAAAATAAAGTAAAGGTAGATATGCTGCCTTATCGTCAGAAGATGCAGATGGTATTCCAGGATCCTTATGCAAGTCTGGATCCCAGAATGACCGTAGGAGATATCGTAGGGGAAGCCATAGATATTCATAAGCTGGCTGCCAATAAGAAGGAACGTCATGATACGATCATCTCTATGCTGGAGAAGGTTGGACTGAACTCTGAGCATGCGAACAGATATCCTCATGAATTCTCCGGTGGACAGCGTCAGCGTGTCGGCATTGCGAGAGCACTGGCAGTGAACCCGCAGTTCATCGTCTGCGATGAGCCGATCTCCGCACTGGATGTATCGATCCAGGCACAGGTGGTGAATATGTTCGAGGAGCTGCAGGAGCAGATGGGGCTGACCTATCTGTTTATCGCACATGATCTCTCTGTTGTAAAACATATCTCCGACCGTATCGGCGTTATGTACCTGGGCAAAATGGTAGAACTGGCAGACAGCTATGAACTGGTAGCACGAAGCCTGCATCCTTATACCAAGAGCCTGATCTCTGCAATCCCCATTGCAGATCCCATCAAGGCAAGAGCAAGTAAACGTATTGTTCTGCAGGGAGATGTACCCAGCCCCTTAAATCCTCCTACCGGATGCCGTTTCCGCACCAGATGTCCTTATGCGGATGAGTGTTGTGCACAGAAGGAACCCGAATGGAGAGAAGTGGAAAAGGGCCATTACGTGGCTTGCCACCATGTGGAAAAGATCAATGCCTGAAATTAGGTATTGACAGCTGAGCAATTTAGCTGTTTAATATAAAACTATACAAAGCATAGTGCTTTTGTATGAAAAGAAAGAGGAGGATAACTTTATGAAAAAGAAGTTAGCTATGCTGCTCACCGCAGCAATGCTGGTAGGTTCTCTGGCAGCATGCGGCAGCAGCGACAATGGTTCTTCTGCAACCGGCAGTGCCAGTGCAACTGACAGCACCAAGACCGATGCAGCAGCAACTGAAGTTAGTACCGAAGGCAAACAGCTTACCGTTCAGATCGGTCCCGATCCCGAGACCATTGATCCCGCACTGAACAGTGCAGTAGATGGCGGTAATATGCTGCTTCACTCTTTTGAGTGTCTTCTGACGATTGACCAGGATGGTAAGATCGCTCCCGGACAGGCTGAGACCTGGGAAGTATCTGAAGATGGTCTTACCTGGACCTTCCATCTTCGTGATGGATTAAAGTGGTCTGACGGCAGTGATCTGACCGCAGACGATTTCGTATACAGCTGGAAGCGTGTATGCGATCCCGTAGTAGCAGCTCCTTATGCTGAGACTGTTCTGGGTATGGTTAAGGGCTTTGACGAGGCACAGGCAGGTGATCTGGATGCTCTGGCAGTATCCGCTCCCGATGCTAAGACCCTCGTTGTAGAGCTTTCCAATCCCTGCCCTTACTTCGAGTCTCTGGCAGCATTCGCTACCCTGAGCCCTGTTCAGCAGGCAACCGTAGAGGCTAACGGTGATGCATGGGCTACCGCAGCTGAGACCTATATCTCCAACGGACCTTTCTACATTACCGAGTGGGTACCCGGTTCTCACATTACCATGTCCAAGAACCCTAACTACTGGAATGCAGATGCGATCAAGCTTGGCAGCATCAAATTCGTACTGATGGAGGATTCCAATGCAGCTTATACTGCATACCAGTCCGGTGATGTACTGTTCATCAAGGATGTTCCTACCCAGGAGATCCCCAGCTTACAGGGTAACCCTGAGTTCCATGTAGAGCCTAACCTGGGAACTTACTATCTGTCCATGAACCTGGAAGATCCTGCATTCGCAGATGTAAATGTTCGTAAGGCTCTGAGCCTGGCAATTGATCGTGATTATGTAGCAAATACCCTGATGCAGGGAACCTACTCTCCCGCATACAACCTCGTAGGTGAGGGCTGGGTAGATACCGACGGCAGCTCCTTCAATGCAAATGCTAACGGTGGTCAGGGCTATATCTCCGATGATTTCGATGCTAACCTTGAGGAAGCTAAGCAGCTCTTAGCTGATGCCGGCTACCCTAATGGTGAAGGACTTCCTACCATCACCTATACTACCAATGATGCAGGTTACCACAAGACTGTTGCTGAGTACTTACAGCAGGCATGGGGCGAGCTTGGTATTAACGTAGAAGTAAATATCGTTGAGTGGTCCAGCTTCACTCCGATGAGACGTAACGGTGAGTACATGGTAGCACGTAACGGATGGGTAGGAGATTACAGCGATCCTTCCAATATGTTAGACCTGTTCTGCACCGGCAACGGTAACAACGATGGTAAGTTCTCCAACGCTGACTTCGATGCAGCTATGGAGAAGGCAGCTTCCACCATGGATACCGCTGAGCGTTCCGCAGCTCTTCATCAGGCTGAGGATGTTCTGATGGAGCAGGTAGGATGCATCCCTGTTGCTTACTACAATGACTTCTGGCTGCAGAGCGAGAAGATCACCGGTATCTGGCATTCCGCTTATGGTTACTGGTACTTCATGTATGGTGACATCGAAGAGTAATCTTCGGATCTGATCATTCAGAATAAAAATAAAGGATCCCCGTGAGATCGTAAAGATTTCCGGGGATTCTTTTTTGTGCCGTCTTTTCGATACTGTCTTGTAAAATGTTGTTGCAATTGTGTACAATATATGGTAATATAAAATCTGCTTGACATTAGGAGGTGTGAAATGGAAGCATTAAGAGTAGTAATCAACATAATTTTTATATTGGTATGTGTAGCACTGACAGTGTTAGTATTGATGCAGGAAGGTAAATCCGCAGGACTGGGTTCCATCAGCGGCGCTGCTGAGACCTACTGGGGCAGAAATAAAGGACGTTCCATGGAAGGTATGCTGGTGAAGATCACGAAGATCCTTGCAGTATTCTTCATGTTACTTGCAGTCGTACTGAATCTGAACGTATTTTAATCATTACGAAGGATGACACTCTTGTGTGCATGGCATACAAGAGTGTTTTATTATTCTTAGGAAATTTCTTCCTATGAATAAAAAACGCTCCGCAGGGATCGCACTGCGGTGGTTATGAAATATGTCGCAAAAGTGACCCGCCGCAGGCGGAGAATCTCGCAAGCGAGATTCTTTTTTATATTAAGAGAGGTTACATGAGTAATAACGAAATCAGAGAGAAGAGAAAAAAGGTAATCTGTGATCTGGTGAAGGATGATTTTTACGTTCCGATGAAGGAAAAGGAACTGGCAATATTTCTTCAGGTCGCAAAAGAAGACAGGGAAGAGTTTCGTGAGATTTTGCGGGAGCTTTTAGCGGAAGGAAAGCTGACCCTGACCGTAAAAGGAAAATATATGAAGTCCAACGGTAAGGTGCTTACGGGAACTTTTATCAGCAATGCCAAAGGCTTTGGATTTGTGGAAGTGGAAGGAAGGGACGAGGATCTGTTCATTCCGGAGGACAAGCAGGGTGGAGCATTCCATAAGGACACCGTGGAAGTGGCACTTCTGCCTGCGAAGACCGGCAAGCGGCAGGAAGCGCAGGTCATTCGTATCATTGCCAGAGGAATGACCCAGGTGGTGGGAACGTATGAGCAGTCCAAGAGTAATTTCGGCTTTGTCATCCCGGATAACACGAAGATCGCACAGGATATTTTTGTGCCGAAGGAGTGGTCGAAGGGAGCCATGACCGGACATAAGGTCGTGGTGGAGATCACCGGATACGGCACGAATACGAAGAGCCCAGAGGGCAAAGTCGTGGAGATCCTGGGACATATCAACGATCCCGGTGTAGATATCATGTCTATCGTACGTGGCTTTGAGCTGCCGGTGGAATTCGGCGAGAAGCTCATGAACCAGGTGGAGAGGGTATCCCAGGAGGTATCCGAGGCAGACTGTGCCGGCCGCAGGGATCTGCGGGATGTGACCATGGTGACCATTGACGGAGAGGATGCCAAAGATCTCGATGACGCTGTCAGTGTATCCTTTGACGGGACGTATTACCACTTAGGAGTACACATTGCAGACGTGACGAACTACGTGCAGGAGAATTCCGCACTGGACAGAGAAGCATTAAAGCGCGGCACCAGCGTCTATCTGGTAGACCGTGTGATCCCCATGCTGCCCCATGCACTGAGCAACGGTATCTGTTCCCTGAATGAAGGCGTGGACCGTCTGGCATTAAGCTGCCTGATGAAGGTGGATGAAGAGGGTGAGATCGTGGACTATGAGATCTGCGAATCTGTGATCCGGGTCAATAAGCGAATGTCTTATACCGTGGTGAAAAAGCTATTGGAGGAGCCGGAGTGTGTGGAGTATAACGCCGGTGCGCCGGACGGAACCTCCGGGGAAGGCGCAGGAACCGTGACAGACGATTCCCAGTACAGGGAATTGCTCCCCATGTTCCAACAAATGGCTGAGCTCGCGGACAAATTGCGGAAGAAGAGACAGAAGAGGGGCTCCATTGATTTCGATTTCCCGGAGTGCAAGATCCTGTTGGATAAGGAAGGGCATCCTCTGGACATTAAGCCTTATGAGCGGAATGTGGCGACTATGCTGATCGAGGACTTTATGCTGGCTGCCAATGAGACGGTAGCACAGCATTTTTACTGGCAGGAGCTGCCCTTCGTCTACCGCATCCATGATGTACCGGATCCGGAGCGGATCCAGAAGCTGTCCACGTTCATCAGCAATTACGGGTACTACATGAAAGCACTGGGGCGGAAGAATAGCAAGGTCTCCACGGAGGAGATCTATCCCAAGGAGATTCAGAAGCTGTTACAGAAGATTGAGGGAACTCCCGAAGAGCCTATGATCGCCAGACTGACCCTGCGGAGCATGAAGCAGGCGAAATACAGCACGGAATGCACCGGCCATTTCGGACTGGCATGCCGGTATTATTGTCATTTTACATCACCGATCCGCAGATATCCCGATCTGCAGATCCACCGGATCATCAAGGAGCAGCTGCGGGGACGCCTGAAGGCAGAGAGAGTGGAGCACTACCGGGATATTCTGCCGGAGGTAGCTAAGCATTCTTCCGAGATGGAGCGCCGTGCCGATGAGGCAGAGCGGGAGACGGATAAGCTGAAGAAGGTAGAATATATGGAGCAGCACATCGGAGAGGAATACGAGGGTGTGATCTCCGGTGTCACCGGCTGGGGGCTGTATGTGGAACTGCCCAATACCGTGGAAGGGCTGATCCATATTTCCACGATCCCGGGCGACTATTATCACTACAATGAGGCAGCCTGTGAGATGGTGGGAGAGGCTACCGGACGTTGCTTCAAACTGGGAATGCCGGTACGGATCGAAGTGGAAGACTGCGATCGTTTTATGCGCACCATCAATTTCCGGCTGGTGGATAAATAAATCCGCGGTTTAAATGAACTGTTAGATCAAATGAACGGTTAGTTCATTGACAATTACAGAAAATATAGTAAACTGTAACTATTCAGAGCCGTTACTAAGAAGCTTTGCAGGAGCGTATTGTAAATGGGGTTCTGAAGAGTTACAAGTTTTTAAGAGGTAACCATGGCAAAAGGAAAAGAGTCCCAGAAGCTGATCGCAAATAATAAAAAAGCATATCATGATTTTTTCATCGATGAGACCTATGAGTGCGGCATTGCCCTGCATGGCACGGAGGTAAAGTCCATGCGGATGGGAAAATGCAGTATCAAGGAGGCTTTCGTCCGCATTGAAGACGGAGAAGTATTCGTCTACGGAATGCATGTAAGTCCTTATGAGAAGGGAAATATTTTTAACAAAGACCCTCTTCGTGTAAAAAAGCTGTTGCTGCACAAGTACGAGATCAACAAGCTGTTGGGCAAGATCAAGGAAAAAGGGTATACATTAGTCCCTTTGCAGGTATACTTTAAAGACGGTAAGGTCAAGGTAGAGATCGGGCTGGCACGTGGTAAAAAGCTCTATGACAAGCGAGAAGCCATTGCCAAAAAGGATCAGCGCAGAGAAGCAGAGAAGGAATTCAAGGTCCGCAATCTGTGATCCGCAAGCTCTGGTCCTGCAATGCTTTACTGCAAGTGCTTGACAGTGTGTGTGCCATCAAGTATACTTGCTCTAACAATTGAATAAGGGGTAGTAAAGGTTTCGACAGGGGTTTTGCAGCTGGAGAAGCGAGTCGCATGGTAATGCGTTAAATGGCCAAATTAAAATTAAACGCTAACGATAATTTAGCATACGCTGCCTAATGGCAGCAGTCGGCCCTAGGGCACTCACACCTTAGGATCCCGGCTTCAAACATGTGAGAAACGACATATGCAAAGCTTTGCGCATATGGGCGTAACATGAAGCTACTGAAATGCTCAGGGTGTTTATTCCCGGGGCGCGGAGGGAATGTCAAAGAATAAACTACACTCGTAGAAGGACAGGGAATAGGCTTTTGGACACGGGTTCGACTCCCGTCTACTCCATAGAAAAAGTGCCGTTTTTGGGGCACTTTTTCTTTTTCGTGTAGCCTCAACCAAACGTCCGGAATGATCTTCAGGGAAGGCTATCTCTTCTGACTGTAATAACCCTAAATCTGCTGAAAATGCCAACAAAACTCAGTATAAATGGTATAATTTCCTAAGAGTTTTACAAGGGAGTAATTGACAAGCTATGAAAATGAAACACAACAGACCTCAGAAACGTTTGATAATACAATTGTCATTATGGCTGGCACTGCTATTGACATTTACCGGCTGTGCGGAAAGCACCGTCACGCCGCAGGATAATACCTATGCGATAGAGCAGCCGGTGACGATCCCTTCCGAATTGCTGGAGGCATCGGAGACCGCAGTATCGGAACCCGAATCCGGACAGCCGCAGGAATACTCTTCGGATACACAAGAATCGCAGCAAGTCACATCTGCAACAGATACTCCGACAGGAGAGGGCACGTCAACATTTTCCCTCCGGGAGATTCCGGCATACTCCGGCACGCCTTATACAGAAGTCAATGACAACAAACCTTATTTCACAGAAGCGGATCTGACCACACAGTCCTTCGAGACCTACAGCGAGCTGGACAGCCTGGGGCGCTGTGGCGTGGCATATGCCAACGTGGGACAGGATCTGATGCCGACAGAACCGAGAGGGGAGATCGGAGCTGTGAAGCCTACCGGCTGGCATCTGGTGAAATACGATAACGTGGACGGAAAATACCTATACAATCGTTGCCACCTGATCGCCTACATGCTGGCGGCGGAAAACGCCAACCCGCAGAACCTGATCACAGGAACCAGATATCTCAACGTGCAGGGAATGCTCCCTTTTGAGACGAAAGTCTGCGATTATGTCAAAAATACAGGGAACCATGTTCTGTACCGCGTCACTCCCATATTTGACGGGGATAACCTGTTGGCAGACGGCGTCCTCATGGAAGCCTATTCCGTGGAAGATGCCGGAGAGGGAATTAGCTTCTGTGTATTTGCCTACAATGTGCAGCCGGGGATCGGTATTGACTATTCCACCGGTGATAACTGGGCGGAGGGCAGCGGAACATACCAAAGCACAGCAGCGTCTGTCACGGTAGAGAAACCGGCACCACAGCCTGAGACCGATACCACGGTGCAGACCTCACCGGAATCGTCGGCACCGCAGGAATCCCGGCAAACCACCTATGTGCTGAATACCAACACCATGAAATTCCACTATCCCACATGCTCCAGTGTGGATGATATGAAAGAGAAAAACAAACAGATCTACACCGGCAGCAGAGAAGAGATCATCAATATGGGATATGTTCCCTGCAAACGGTGCAATCCCTAAATCGAAAGCACACAAAAAGAGATACGCGCAACAAATTGCGCGCATCTCTTTTTACGTTAGAAAACTGCACAGAAGATAAAAACAAGGGAAAATTGAGATTTAGTTGGATGAAATGCACAAAAACAGTTCATGAATATTAGAATTATTGTCAATTTAAAATACAAAATGCACATGGTATAATCCAAACATAGCTGAGCAAACGGTTGCGCAAACGAGTTGCGCACCACAGGGAGGATGCTGAGTGGGATATAGCAGTCTGGCCAGTGCGGGGCACCGGTCGGAAAGAAGAAAGGGAAGGTGCATTATGAAGAAAAGAGACTGGAAGAGAAGTCTGGCATTTTTATGTGCAACGGCTTTGATAGCAGGAAGCTTAAGTGAATTCGGACCGTTGACCCGGGTAAAGGCAGAGGAGACGAATCTGTTTATGGACGGTGATATGGGCGATGATGAAATGGGAGACAGCACGGATGCTGCAAATTTTTGGGCGAATCAAAAATGGTATTTTGAAGGAAATACCTGGGATTGCACAAGTCAGGTAAAATATTCTATTTGGGCCAAGCAGGCAGGCAGCTGTGGACTGGAGATTGATTTTGATAAAGCAGATGGAACTGTCTGCATGTATCAGGAAATCGGTTCGCTGGAAGCCGGAAGCTATACTGTAACGGGATACATTAAAGATGGCAGTGGAAGTGACGGCACGATTGCTCTGTACCATGCAACAAAAGACGGCAGTTGGAATGTGTCGGAGAAATCGACACAACTGACGAAAGAATACGCGATGTTCACAGATGAATTTACGGTGGCAGAAGCTGTCAGCAACTATAAGGTCGGATTCCAGATTACAAGTAAAAAAGATGCATGGATTTACATAGATACACTGACACTGACGAAGAATGCTTCGGATTCAGCAGAAGAGACTCCGGCACCGGAAGTGACAGAATCCCCGGAGCCAACAGCTACGCCGGAAGTTCCAAATACTCCGGCACCGGAGAGCAATATTCTGTATTCCAAGACTTTTGAGGAAGGAACCAATCCGGCAGATATGTCTGACTGGTCACAGACCTGGAGTGTAGACAGCAGTGCTACCTCCAAGGCAGATACCGGAGCCGGTAATAATACTACAACTGTCTGGAACTACTACTCGCTAACAGCGCAGAATATGACAGCCACCACCACGGTGACAGCATCAGAAGCAGGAAATTATAAAGCATCTTTCCTGACAGCCGGAGAGAACGTGACCGGAACCATCAGCCTCACAGCCGGAGATAGAAAAGTATCGGCGGATCTGACTGCAGGAGGCTGGAATGTGTATACTCCTGCAGAGACCGATGCATTAACCGTGGAGGCAGGTACGAAGCTTACCATTACTATTCTTCTGGATATTGCAGCAGGCGGTTATCTGAAGATAGATGACATCCTGGTGACGAAAGTAAGTGATGATGAAATTCAGGCTGCAAAGAAAGCAAAAGCAGAAGAATTACAGAGTCTGATCACGGAATATAAAGCATTAAAAGAGACAGATTATACTGCTGACAGTTGGAAAACTCTGCAGGAAACACTGACAGAAGGCGAGGACTTCCTGCAGGCACTGGGTGGCGATTATACTTCCACAACTGTCACAGAGATTGAAGAGAAGATCACGAATCTGAAAAAAGCGAAAGAAGAATTAAAAAGCTCTACTGTGGTACAAGCCGGAATCAATGTAGAAAAGGTAAACAGACTGCCGAGTGATTTCATCGGCGGTGTGGATATCTCATCCTACAGAGTTCTGAAGGACAGCGGTGTAAAATATTATAATTTTGCAGGATATGAACTGGATGATGCCGGATTTTTCAAGCTGCTGAAAGACAGCGGTATTAACTACGTGCGTATCCGTGTATGGAACGACCCTTACGATGCATCCGGTAACGGCTACGGCGGTGGCAATAATGACCTGGAGAAAGCGGTAGATATGGGTAAGCTGGCTACAGATGCAGGAATGCGCGTCCTGATCGATTTCCATTATTCCGATTTCTGGGCAGATCCTGCCAAGCAGCAGGCACCGAAGGCATGGAAAGACATGACCATAGAACAAAAGACAGCAGCAGTAAAAGCTTATACGATGAATAGCCTGAATACCTTACTGGCTGCCGGTGTCGATGTGGGGATGGTACAGGTCGGTAATGAGACCAACAACGGAATTGCCGGAGAAAGCAATTTGAAAAATGCTAATACGACAGCAATTTTCCGTGCCGGATGTGAGGCAATACAACAGGTGGAGAAGGAGCGGAACAGAGAAATCAAGGCAGTAGTACATTTCGCAAACCCTGAGAAACAGAATTATATGACCTATGCCGATGAATTAGACAAAGCAGGTGTGGAATATGACGTATTTGCCTCTTCCTATTATCCCTACTGGCATGGTACGCTGGCTAATCTTCAGACGCAGTTAGACACGATTGCAACGACTTATAACAAAGAGGTCATGGTAGCGGAGACTTCGTGGGCGACCAGCTTAGAGGACAGTGACGGTCATGTAAATACCGTCCGCGAAGGCAATAACGATGCAGGCATGGATTATGATTTCAGTCTCTACGGACAGGCGAAGGAACTGCGTGAGGTGATCAATGCCGTCGCAGAAATGGACAAAGGTATCGGCGTATTCTATTGGGAGCCTGCATGGATCCCTGTGAAGGTATACGATGAAAACGCAGAGAATGCTGCGAATGTGTTGGAAGGAAATAAGGCAGCATGGGAAAAATATGGTTCCGGATGGGCAGCTTCCTATGCGAAAGAATATGATCCCGAGGATGCCGGAAAATGGTACGGCGGATCCGCAATAGACAATCAGGCATTGTTTGATGCCTCCGGTCATCCCCTGGAAACCTTAAAGATATTCAGTTATGTAAAAACAGGTGCAGAGACGGCTAAAAAAATCAGCGCTGTTAAAAATGCAGATGCAATCGAGATAGAATTAGGAAGTACCTTTACTTTACCGGAGACGGTAAACGTTACCTATTCAGATTATACTTCCGGAGCAGAAAACGTAACCTGGAACGCACAGGATGTTGCCGCAGTTGACACCAGGGCGGCAGGAAAATATACCGTGAACGGAACAGTATCTCTGGAAGGAGAGACCTATCAGATAAAATGCGTGATCACCGTGAATCCGCAGAACCTTCTGACCAATCCCCGGTTTGAGGATGGAGACAACACATGGACAGTAAGCGGAACCGGTATTAAAGTTCTGATGGATGGCAAGGACTCCAAAGATGGAAACGGATATCTGCATTTCTACAATGACAGTGATTTTACCTATGATGTAACACAGACAATTACGCTGGATGCAGGAATTTATCGATTTGGAGGATATCTTCAGGGTGGTGGAAACGGAGAAGCAGACAGCTACGAGGTCTATGTTTCCGTAGATGGTAAGACACAGACAGAAAAAGGTGAATTAAACGGCTGGAAGAACTGGAGCAATCCCGAGGTACAGAATATCGAGATCACTAAGGATGGAACAAAAGTAACGGTAGGAATCCGGGCAACCGCATCTGCCGGAGCCTGGGGATCCTGGGACGATATGTACCTGAACAAAACCGGAGAAGTTACCCCGGCGCCCGTAGTTACACCACAACCGACCGCAACCCCGACACCTGCAACAGCACCGAAAACAGAGAGTAGCTCTGCGGACAAGGAGACATCCGCTCCGGTACAGACAGTAGATTGGAACACCGTGACTTCCAACGTACAGGCAAAGATCGCGGAAGTGACACAGAATCCGAATATTAACAGCGTGAACATGAATATCGTATGCTCCGGAGAGACCAGACTCCCTGCCGCAGTACTGGGAAGCATCAAAGGCTCAGACTTGACCCTGGCACTTCATAGCGGCAACGGTGTGGCAGTCAGCATCAGCGGACAGGATCTGAAAGGCACAGCCCTGAATGCATTACAGAACATTAATCTCACCGTGGACAGCAATGCCCGGAATATCCCGGCAGCCATGGCGGCATCCAAGAAGGCAGAAGCTACAAAACAGCTGTCTGTAAAAGACACCAGAGCTTTCCCGGTAGCTGTGAACATTCATGTGAATGTCGGAGCAGAAAACAGCGGAAAATATGCAAACCTTTATCGCTATAATGCCGAGAAGAAACAACTGGAATACTGTGGCTCCTTCCCCGTGACCAGGAATGGACAGTCCATGTTCGCTCTGAAGCAGGGCGGTGATTACATGGTAACAGTAACAGCGGCACAGCCGAAGGAGACCGTATATTTTAACAGTGGTGATTATGCGGTGAAAGCAGGAGACACCCTGTCTGCTATTGCCAGACGCAACCATATGACATTGGCGGAACTGAAAGCCAAAAACCCGCAGATCATGGATTTACATAAGATCCGCGTGGGACAGAAATTGAATCTGAATTAGAAATTAGAATGGGACCCCGAAGCTGATTCGGGGTTCCATTTTTGAATTAATAGCAGTATTGTGAAAGCAAAAAGGTAACACATGTATAAGTGTGTTACCTTTTTAAGATCATCAGATTTGAATTTCTTGAAAGATTCTGTCCCTGTCATCCTGTTCAATCCCAAGATAACGTTTTGTGACTTCATAAGAAGAATGATTATAGATACTTACCAGCAGTGCCGGAGAGACTCCCTGCCGCCAGGCCTGATATCCGAAAGTCTTCCGCAACGAATGGCAGCAGATCACGCCCGGGATCTGATAATAGTTCGCCGCCGTTTTAATAATTCGGAACGCCTGAACTCTGGTAATTGGTTCTCTTTTATTCGAATGAGAAAATAAATAATCTTCCGGAAGCGGTGGATGGCATTTCTCGATGAGCTGTTTGTGATATGCCTGAAGTGCTTCTACAATGTTGTGATTAATATAGATGCTGGAATGCTTTCCGGTCTTTTGCTCCACAAGACAGATATGCTCACTATATTTATCCCATTCGAATAAATAGACATCCTGCCAGCGCAGGCCCAGCAAATCAGAGATGCGCAGTGCAGTATTCAACCCTAAAATGACTAATAGCTGGTTTCTTGCATTGGGATGAATCTCCCGATAATAACGTTTCAAATTCTCCAGATCCTCGTGATTCCTGATCGGTTGTGCAGTGTTCATGATTTTTCCTCCTGAATTTTTATACCTGTTACTATGGTTCCAATATTGTATCCACTTATAGTATCATTCTCCGCAGGTTATCGAATGTCCGATGAAATTTTATTTTACTTGCATTTAGGTACAGAATATGCTATTGTAACTGCACAGAAAATTTTCTGATATCAAAATCAATTCTTAGTAATTTCAAATATGATTTGTCCGGGTACTTCACCACTGATTTCACTGAAAGAAACGGTAAGCTAATGTTTTTTTGCATGGGAAATTATACGCTTGAGGATTATTTAGTAAGCTTTTGTTTTGCTAACAGGATAAGCTGCCTGAACAAACACTGCAAAAGGGAGTGAGGTCTGATACTTGCTTATTACAATGATAAGCATCAATTTACAAATATAAGATTGTACCTAATTTAGTAACGTGATAATATTATTTAAGAAAACGGGGGTTCAATGACAACAAAAGAAAATAATAATTGTGTAACACAGGATAAGGCGGTCATCGAAAAGATTGTGTGCAATCTTACTTTATTCGACGATGACCTGATGAGCAGGGTTTTTGATCAGAATATCGAAGCTACAGAGTTATTACTGCGAATTGTTTTAGAACGTAATATCAAAGTGACCAGTGTAACCGGACAGGATGAATTAAAGAATCCGAAAGTGGGGGGTCGCGATATTATCCTTGATGTTCATGCTTTGGACGAAACTGGCGAAGAAATGGATGTCGAGGTACAGACGAATTCGAAAGGTGCACATGTGAAACGTGCCCGATACCACAGTAGCATGGTTGATTCTCGAATGCTGAAAGCCAGACAGGATTTTCAAGAGATCAAGGATTCTTATGTAATCTTCATCTATAAACATGATAAATTTGAAAAGGGATTACCGATTTATCATGTGGATCGTTATATAAACGAATTGCAAGAGCCGTTTGCCGATGGATCTCATATTATATATGTAAATGGTAATTATAAGGGAAATGATGAAATCGGACGACTCATGAAAGATTTTCATCAGGTAGATCCCGGTAAAATGCATTATTCGGAATTAGCTCGCGGTGTGAGCCATCTGAAAGGTACAGGAGGACAGGAAAATATGTGTGAAGCAGTACAAAGATATGCAGAAGAATATGCAAAGGAATATTCTGCCGAACGGACAATGGTTATCGTTGAAAACTTTATGAAAAACATGAATTTTACATTGGAGCAATCATTGGATGCAGCAGGAATTCAAGGTGAAGAAAGAGAACTGCTAATAAAACAATTAAAGGAAAAGCAATGAACTGTCCTAAATATCGGTTTTTATTGAATGTCATAGCGTTTATTATATATTGTTAAAACATTTGTGAAATATTTTCGATTTTAGGGTTAAGTTTCTAATTTCAGAACCGATATACATTGTGAAAGCAAAAAGGTAACACACTTATACATATGTTACCTCACGATAAGTATTTCCGGACACAGCAAGTTATAAGGAAATAATGGATTCAAGGAGGAATTGCCATGCTGAGATTATCGGTAAGAGATGAAGAGTTCCTGATGATCGGGGACGATGTGAAAATCGTATTTTTGGGAAGCAGCGGAGGACAGACACGTATCATGATCGATGCCCCGAAGGACGTGAACATCGTGCGAAGCAAGGCAATTGAGAAAAGGATCCAGGATCCGGAGCTTCTGGCGACGATTCCGAAGTACTACAAGAATCCGGAAGATGCCGCTAAGAAGAAAAAATCCAATGTCATTATCGTGAAGAACAAGTAACGTAAGAGGTGTATCCAAAGATTGCTAATCATGCGGAATCCTAGGGCCGCAGGTAACTTATTAACCACACACCGCAGATAAACGGATGTATCTGCAAAACTTTTTACACATGGAGGTAAATTATTATGGTAGTACAACACAACTTAACAGCAATGAACTCTAACAGAATGTTAGGATTAACCACCGCTTCTCAGGCAAAGTCCACCGAGAAACTGTCTTCCGGATACAAGATCAACCGTGCAGCGGATGATGCAGCAGGTCTGTCCATCAGTGAGAAGATGAGAAAGCAGATCAGAGGTCTGACACAGGCTTCTTCCAACGCTCAGGACGGTATCAGTGCAGTACAGACTGCTGAAGGTGCATTAACCGAAGTGCATGACATGTTACAGAGAATGAACGAATTGGCAGTTAAGTCTGCGAACGGAACAAATTCTGAAGATGATAGAAATTATATTCAGGATGAAATTGATCAGTTAGTGACCGAGATTGATCGTGTCGCAGAGACAACCAAATTCAATGAGACTTATCTGTTAAAGGGTGATAACACAAAAAGCTCTAGCGTATATAGTTACAGTGGAACTCAGGCCATGATTACGGATATGGATGGCAATGAACTGACTGGCTTATACGATGTATGTGGAAGCAAGGTATCAGCGTCTACTGCAAAGAATATGATTGAGAAAGGTGAGAAGCTTTACTCATCAGAGGGAACACATACAGCAGCTACAGCAGCTAATGTAAAAGATGATACTCATGTAAAATTAAATGCTTCATTATATGATGCAACAGGACATGAGGTTTACAAAGCAGGTGATATTTTAGCAGTAGGCGAGAATACAAGCAAATTGTTTACTGATAAGGATGCACAAACAGCAGCAGGTGCGACAGCAAATGATGTTACAGCAAAAACTGCTGTTAATGTTGCAAGTGCAGATTTGTACAATGCTGATGGAACATTAGCATTTAAGCAGGGCGCTGAGATGACAACTGCACAGAAAGATGCTGTAACAAAATACTATACTACGGTTACGTTGGGTACTGAAGCAGTAGAAGGAAAAGATTTTAAAATTACAGAATCTAAGTTATATGACAAGGATGGCAATGCTATTGCTGCAAACGGATTGGAGAGTTACTTTAAAGCAAATGATGACGGTAAGGTTGTGTACAAGGGAGGCTTGTATGATTCCAACGGTAATGCAGTTGGAACCGTAGGAAACACGTTACAGGAAGATGATGCACTTAGTAAGTTCATCGGACAGTCTGAGACTGGTAAGGGAGCTCTTAATTTAGACCTTCATGTTGGCGCTGATGCAACTAGTAACAACCAGATTGGTTTGGAAATCAATGCTATGGATGCTACAACTCTTGGTATCAAAGGTATCAAGGTAGACGGCGCAGACGATAAGAACTCTCTGAGTGCTATTGATACTATAAAGGCAGCTATCCAGAAAGTATCCACCCAGCGTTCCGCACTTGGTGCTGTTCAGAACAGACTTGAGCACACCATCAACAACCTGGACAACGTAGTTGAGAATACCACCAGCGCAGAGAGCCAGATCCGTGATACCGATATGGCTACTGAGATGGTTAAGTACTCCAACAACAACATTCTGGCTCAGGCAGGTCAGGCTATGCTGGCTCAGGCTAACCAGTCCAACCAGGGTGTACTGTCTCTGTTACAGTAATCTTAACCACAGTTTGATCCAAAACATTTTTAGAATTAGTTGTGTAAAAACTAACATAAAAAGGTTCCGCCGGAGAATTCCGGTGGAACCTTTTTGCTGCAGACCAGTCAGAAACGAAAGCATTAAAAAAGCAACCGCCCATTGCCCAAGGTGTAGGTTGCTTTTTTAGAACCATAAACTGAGGCGAACCGTTGCTGTACGGCAGCACTCTTTTTGTAAGTAAATGTTATCACAAGGGTGTATTTTCGTCAACAGTTTTCATGATGTCATTTTTCATAAGTTGCACTTCAAATTCAGCAATTCCGGTGAAACCTTTTTGCTGTAGGCAGCCTGAAAATATCAGTAATACGGCACTTGGTAAAAATGCACAAAATCCAAATCCGTGAAAATAGCCAATTTCAGTATGCTGAATTTTGTATACTTATTTTTCAGAAATTCATAGGAAAACAGCCCTCTATACCTTATAATAAACGTGGGTGCTGCCAAAACGGTAAGCGGTTCGCCTTTCGCCAAAGTGGGAACATTTTGAGAACTTCCAGTATTATCGGAGGTGATACGAATGGGAAATTTAACGAAAGGTACATAAATGATAGAAACAGTGGTTGGCGCTGTCGGTATTGTAGTCACGATGATCAGCATCATCGTGACCGTGATCAGTATCGTGCAGACCAGTCAGAAACGAAAGCATTAAAAAAAGCAACCGCCCCGACCAAGGTTGTAGGTTGCTTTTTTAAAACCATAAACTGAGGCGAACCGTTGCTGTACGGTAGCACTCTTTTTGTTCCTTAATACTAACACTTTTTTTACGATGCGTCAACGTTTTTCGCATACTTGCAATCATTCTGCAAATGCTATAGACTAAGAGTAATCTACATTGATCTGAAAACAGTAAAGGAGATCACTATGTGCACAGCAGCAACTTATAGATCGCAGGATTTTTATTTTGGCAGAACTTTTGATTATGAATTTAATTACGGAGAAGAAGTGGTGGTGACACCGCGTAATTACCCCTTTCAGTTACGGCATCAGAATGCACTGACGGAGCATTATGCCATGATCGGCATCGCTCATATGGTAGGGGATTATCCTCTGTATTATGATGCGGTCAATGAGAAGGGGCTGGGTATGGCAGGTCTTAATTTCGCAGGCAACGCCGTATATCGTAAGCCCAAGGAGGGCAGAGACAATATCGCACAGTTCGAGTTCATTCCCTGGATCCTGGGACAGTGTGCTACGGTGCAGGAAGCCCGGACGCTGTTAGCCCACATCAATCTGGTGGATACGCGGTTCAGCGAGCAGTTTCCGACGTCACAGCTGCACTGGATCCTGGCGGACAGGGACGAGGCGATCACGATAGAGGCAGTCGGGGAGGGGCTGAATATCTATGATAATCCCGTAGGAGTATTGACGAACAATCCACCCTTTGACAAGCAGCTGTTCCGGCTGAACGATTACAGCTATCTGTCTCCGGACCAGCCGGTGAACCGTTTCTCAGAGCAGCTTCCGCTGCAGCCGTACAGCCGTGGCATGGGAGCCATGGGGCTGCCCGGCGATCTGTCCTCTGCTTCCCGTTTTGTCCGGGTGGCTTTTACGAAAATGAATTCTGTATCGGGAACCTTGGAGTCTGAAAGTGTCAGTCAGTTTTTCCATATCTTAGGAAGTGTGGCGCAGACGAGAGGGTGCTGCCGTCTGGAAAACGGTAAGTATGAGATCACCATTTATACTTCCTGCTGTAATGCAGACCGGGGGATTTATTATTACACTACCTATGAAAACCACCAGATCACAGCCGTGGATATGTACCGGGAGAATTTGGATGGGGAGATCCCCGTGCATTATCCCCTGGTGCAGGGAGAGCATATCTTACTGCAGAATGCGGCAGATACAATGGAGGAGAACCTGTAAATGGATGTAGAACAGAGAGAACATGTAGTGTCCGGCTTCGCCTTCTATTCCGAGAAGGATGCCGGACTTGCGGAGCAGGAACGGCAGAAGATCGCCTATCTGGATAAGCGCATTGACCATGCGGATATTCAGTCGGTTCTTGCCATATATAAAAAAGCGCTGGAAGACCGGGTGTTCCGCACTCCGGTGGGACTGGAGTACCTGAGGGAGTTGCAGGGAGAGCTGCGCGCCCGGGGAGAAGAACTGGGGGAGGAAGTACCTCCGATACCTCTGTGGACGAACTTTGCCGATGTCAGGACGAAAACGTCCCCTGCCAGAAGACGGATCCAATCGATGCCGGAAGATGGGGGCAAAAAGGTGGGGCTCCACCTGTCAGTGATCATGAACATCGTGATGATTGTGGCGATCATTGCCATGTTTGTGATCACATTGAACTCCGACCAGCCCAATATCCTGAATTACGAGCGGAATCTTCAGAATAAATACGCTTCCTGGGAACAGGAACTGACCCAGAGAGAGCAGACGGTTAGGGAAAAAGAGAGAGAGCTACATATAGAAAATACAGGGAATACAGGAAATACGGAGTCCGAAGTTTCACAGAATTGACATATTTCTGCGCTATACTATGTCTACAACAGAAAGGTGAGGGTATGTATGGACAGACTGAAAATACTGGTAGTAGATGATGAGAGCAGAATGCGTAAGCTGGTCCGGGATTTCCTGGTGAAGAGTAATTTTGAGGTGCTGGAGGCCGGAGACGGCGAGGAGGCACTGGATATTTTTTATAAGGATAAGGATATTGCACTGATCATTCTGGATGTGATGATGCCGAAAATGGACGGCTGGCAGGTATGCCGGGAGATCCGTGTGAATTCCAAAGTTCCTATTATTATGCTGACAGCCCGCGGCGATGAGAGAGACGAGCTGCAGGGCTTCCAGCTGGGAGTGGACGAGTATATTTCCAAGCCATTCAGCCCCAAGATCCTGGTGGCGCGGGTAGAAGCGATCCTGCGCCGGACGAACCAGTTAGGGCAGGACGAAGCACTGACCTGCGGTGGGATCACTGTGGATAAGACAGCGCACCGCGTGATCATAGACGGCAAAGATGTGGACTTAAGCTATAAAGAATTCGAGCTTCTGACCTATTTTATGGAAAATAAGGGAATTGCCCTGTCCAGAGAGAAGATACTGAACAACGTATGGAACTATGATTACTTCGGGGATGCCCGTACCATTGATACCCATGTGAAGAAGCTGCGCAGCAAGCTGGGCGAGGAAGGCAATCTCATCAAGACCATATGGGGAATGGGGTACAAAATGGATGAAACAGCAGAATAAACAGCAGAAGAAAAAAGTGCATTCCATCAGGGGACAGTTCGCCTGGATATTTATCGGGCTGATGATCGGGACGATCCTTTTGTGCCTGCTGCTGAATTACATGTTTTTAGGCAGAGTCTATATGCAGAGTAAGCTGGATGTCATTCACGATGCTTATGAGACGATCAAGCAGGCGGCGGAGAGTGACAGCTATGGATCGGAAGAATTCGCACATGAGCTGGATGATGTGTGCAGAAGCTATAACATGACAGTATGTGTCATGGACGTGAATTCCAACATGAAATATGTATCCATCAACGGCGGCGAGAGACTGGAGAACCGTCTGATCGGCTATGTGTTCGGCTTCGGAACGTTTCCGGATAATGAGCGGGTCATCGAGAACGGTGATGACTATGTGATCCAGAGAACCGGGCAGGAGAATAAGGAATATTTAGAGATCTACGGAAGGTTGAACACCGGAATTTCTTTTATCATGCAGACACCGCTCTCCAGTATTCAGGAGAGTGCCAGGATCGCCAATCGGTTTTATATGATGATCGGCTGCCTGGGAGCACTGGCGGGTGGTATTATTATCTGGTTTGTCTCCAGACGTGTGACGAAGCCGATCCTGGAGCTGAACGATATCTCACAGCGGATGGTACAGCTGGATTTTGAAGCAAAATATCAGGGCAGGGCTCACAATGAGATCGATCTGCTGGGAGAGAACATTAATAAACTGTCTGATTCCCTGGAACAGACGATTTCGGAACTGAAGACTGCGAATAATGAGCTGCAGCGGGATGTGGAGAAAAAGGAAGCTGTCGATGAAATGCGTAAGGAGTTCCTGGCGAATGTCTCCCATGAACTGAAGACACCCATCGCTCTGATCCAGGGCTATGCGGAAGGACTGCAGGAGGGTGTCAATGACGATCCCGAGAGCAGACAGTTCTACTGTGATGTCATCGTGGATGAAGCGGCGAAGATGAACAACATGGTGAAAAAGCTTCTGACGCTGAACCAGCTGGAATTCGGCAACGATGTTGTGACTATGGAGCGTTTCGAAATTACGGCACTGGTGAAGAATTATATCCAGTCGGCGGCAATTCTGACCAAACAGAACGATATCACGGTGCGGATGGAAGAGTATCCTCCCATCTATGCCTGGGCGGATGAATTTAAAATAGAAGAAGTATTTATGAACTTTTTCTCCAACGCGGTGAATCACTGCGAAGGTGAGAAGATCATCGATGTCAAAATGGAACAGAAGGATGGCAGGGTGCGCGTATCGGTATTCAATACCGGCAAACCGATCCCGGAGGATTCCATCGGCCACATCTGGGAAAAATTCTATAAAGTAGATAAAGCCAGAACCAGAGAATACGGCGGTAGCGGTGTGGGACTGTCCATCGTGAAGGCAATCATGGATTCCATGAACCAGCCTTACGGTGTGATCAATTATACCAACGGTGTGGAATTCTGGTTTGAATTAGAGACAAAATAATGATTTTAAAAGGATATATTTTTATATGAGGGAAGAACAGATGCAGGAGGCACCGGTAAAGGTGCTGTTAGTCGGTGTGGACATCGGGGAAGAAGCGGATTTTGAATATTCCATGGAAGAACTGGCAAGTCTGGCAGAAGCCGCGGAGAAGGAAGTCGTGGGTCAGATCGTACAACGGCTGGATCATGTGAACAAAGCATTGTATATCGGAACGGGCAAGGTGGATGATGTACGCAGACTGGCGGAGGAGAGAGGCGCGCAGGAGGTCGTATTTGACAATTCCCTGACACCTTCGCAGGTACGTAACCTGGGCAAGGAGCTGGAGCTTACCGTTATTGATCGTACGAATCTGATCCTTGACATATTTGCCATACGTGCACAGACCAGAGAAGCCAAACTGCAGGTGGAGACAGCGAGATTGCAATACATGCTTCCGAGACTGGTGGGCATGTACGATGCACTGAGCCGTCAGGGCGGCGCCAGCGGCAGCATGAGTAACAAGGGTACCGGTGAGAAGAAGCTGGAGCTGGACAGACGTAAGATCGAACACCGGATCACGGAACTGAAAAAGGAACTGGAGGATGTCAGCAGGACCCGGGATGTGCAGCGTAGGAAAAGACAGCAGTCCCGGACTCCGCAGGTGGCGCTGGTGGGATATACCAATGCGGGAAAGTCTACGATCCTGAACCGCATGGTGGAACAGTTCGGAGAACTTCCGGAGAAGACGGTCATGGAAAAAGATATGCTGTTCGCCACATTGGAGACCAGCGTCCGTAGCATAGACACAGGGCATAATAAGCCGTTTTTCCTGACGGATACGGTTGGATTCATTCATAAGCTGCCTCACGGTCTGGTAAAGGCATTCCGTTCGACCCTGGAAGAAGTAAAATACGCAGATCTGCTGGTCCAGGTGGTGGATTTTTCCGATGAAAATTACAGACAGCAGATGCAGGTCACTGCCGATACTCTGAAGGAACTGGGAGCAGGTGACATTCCGCAGATTGTGGTGTATAATAAGGCAGACAAATGCGGCATGGAACCACTGCCGCAGAAGAGACAGGAGCACTGGTATCTCGCCGCAGGGCAGAATACCGGTATCCGTGAACTGGCAGAAGCCATTGAGCAGCAGGTCTATGCGGACAATGTGGATTGTACTTTCCTGATCCCGTACAGCGTTGGGAATGTAGCTTCCTATCTTATGGAAGAGGCGCAGGTTTTTTCTACGGAGTACAGGGAAGACGGTATTTTGATCCATGCCGACTGTCACAGACAGGACATGGAGAGATACAAAACATACATGACGCAATAGATCATACAATGCGGGAGGATATTATATGGAACAGAATACACAGCAGGACAGAGCAAAGCTTTTGGAGCAGCAGGCAAGGGAATACCTGATGCAGTCCAAGGACCCGATCTTTACACAGTATGTACAGCAGCTGATCCCGAGAATACAGAAACAGCCCCAGTATGTGGAGCAGTTACAGGCGGAGCTGGATAAAAGCGTGGAATACTGGCATCAGAGACAGCAACTGAATGCGGCAAGAGCAGAAAGTGCTGCCGCAGGGCAGATACAGGAGTCCGTACAGCCTTCTACACAGGAGCCCATGCAGAAACAGCCGGCAGGACAGTTCACTGGGCAACCGGCAGAACAGGTTACTGCACAATCGTCAGGGCAGTTCTCCGCACAGCCGGCAGCAGAGACTGTAGTACAGGGGACGAAGAAAAAGCAGAATGCGGAATATCTCATTGGAACCATAGCTCTGTCGGTGGTGGGAGGCGTATTTATCCTGACAGCCCTGGTGCTGATGGGAATGTATTTCATGAACGGATGGATCAAGGGAATCTCTCTCTATGTGGTATCCCTGGGCGTAGTGTTGCTGGCAGAGCTGTTGATCCGGAGAAAATTACCGAAGCTAGCACAGATATTTTCGGCGATCGGCATGGCGGCTTTGTACCTGTCCACCATGATCAATACGCTGTCCTTACATAATTTCGGGATGTTTCCCGCAGCATTGATTATTGGTGTGATCACCGTAGGCACGGTATTGTTGAGCCGGAAACGGGATTCGCTGATCCACAGACTGCTGGGAATTGCTTCCTGCTGGCTCTGTGCTTACCCACTATCCATGTCCTCCGGGTTATCGATGGCGGAGGTCCTGATGGTAATGGGATTGATCCTGATCCTGAGTATATTGTGCGCCTGTGTACCGGTGCACAGATTCCATACGGCATCACAGCTGATCCTGCTTGCCAGTACCACAATGCTGTTCCCGACGGCTGTAGGCTGTATTGTGTGGACACAGGGCATGTCGGTTGGTGTTGCGGTTGTAGCTTATAGTGTGTTTTTCCTGATAGCACATCTGGTACTTGTCGTACAGAGCCGTTATGCGCAAATAGAAAAGCAGACCGGACGTGTGGTGAAAAGTGGAGGATTGCTTGCTATTTACATTGCATTTATTCTGGTATCCGGAATTATGACGGGTGCCGGTATGGATGATTATTGGAGAGCAGCAGAGACGGATGGATATATTGGCATTTTTGCCCTGACCGGAATAGCATTTGTTATCACAATACTGACTGTGATTGCTATGCGGAAGGCGGAAAAGGGATGGCAGAAATGGCTTCCCTGCTATTTCTTCAGTTTCGTGACTTTCTGTGGATTTTCAGTAATAGAGAATGATTGGGGGATCGTGATCTGTGCTACGGTATTGCTGATAGCAGTAAAAGTACTGTCACGCCTGGCAAAAGGGGGCCTTGCGGCACTGGATGCCATCCTTACTACGGTATATTGTATCCTGCTTCTGATGAACGGGAAGGAGATCCCCTATGCTTATGTGCTTTTGGCAGGAACGATCCTCAGTATGTTCCTTGTGCATGAATGGAGTACCTACCAGGAGATCGTGCTGACTTTTTCACTGGCATTTTTTGCTCTGTCGCATTTGATGCCTATGATAAAACTGCCGGCATTTTCCGGAATTCTCTTCGTGAGCATTCTGCTGTTCAATAATGTGAATTGTATGCGGGACAAGGGAATCCTCGTATTTAATGTATCCGTCCTGATCGGACAGATCGGAGCACTGATCGCTCTGGCAAATCCGATCTATCGGAATTCCTACATTACTTATTTATGTATGTTTGTTTTTGTACTGGCTTATCTGGTGCTGACCCTGCAGGAAAAATATTATAAGAATTTTAAACACAGAGAATTGATCATCGTGATATTCCTGACCTATATGGCACTGATCGTCAAGACGAATATCCCTGTGATCAACAGCATTCTGATCATGCTGATCGCACTGGTAAGCGTGACTGCCGGTTTCGTGAAAAAGGATAAGCCCGTCAGAATCTATGGCTTAGTGCTTTCTTTGTGTACTTGTGGTAAAATAGCCTTATATGATTACTGGGGCGCACCGATCCTGCAGAAGACCATACTTTTCTTCGTGGTAGGCGTAATTGCTCTTGTAATTGCCGGAATCTATATTATACTGGAAAAGAAATGCAATGAGTGATGCAATGGACAGGAAGGAAGAAAAGGAACGAACTATGACAGGACGTAATAAAAATATGGTATGCGGAGCCTTATTATGTGCAATGATGTTATCCATGACAGCCTGCGGCAACGAGATCCCGGATCTGACGGAAGAGGAATCCCAGCGGGTCGGAGAGTATGCGGCAGTTACTTTGTTAAAATATGATGCCAATAATCGTAGCCGCCTGGTAGATCCCGAAATGGTGATCGCCAAATTGGAAAAGGAAGCAGCAAAGGAAGCATCGCAGGAAGAGGAAAAAGCGGAAGAGACGGGTAGCACCGGTACCACGGAAGTGACGATGCCCACGGCGCAGGAAGAGATTACTGCCAGTATGGAAGATTTTTTTGACCTGCCGGAAGGTGTCAGCATTACCTATGAGGATTATATGGTAGCAGATTCTTATCCCGAGGACGGGGTTGAGGATGACTATTTTGCGCTGGACGCATCCATGGGGAAGAAATTGCTGGTACTCAGATTTCATCTGACAAATGGATCAGAGCAGGAAGAGACGATAGATCTGCTGAATACGAATTCCAGATATATTATTACAGTGAATGACAGCATCAGAGCAAATGCGCTGACTACCATGCTGCCGAATGACATGTCTACCTATGCGGAGACACTGGAACCCGGACAGTCACAGGAACTGGTACTATTACTGGAAGTAAACGAAGATGTGGCAGGTGCCGTACAGACGATAGCACTTCGTCTTAAAAATGCATCAAATGAATATACAATTCAATTATTGTAGATATTTTTTGAAAAAAATAAAAAACAGTGTTGACAAGTGGAAGATAGGGTGATATACTCAGTTTCGTTGTCGCGGCAGTGCCAAGACGACGAAACTGCTTCCGATAAGACTTAAAAAGTTTTTGAAAAAGTTGTTGACAGATACCGACAAGGTATGATAAGATACCAAATGTCGCGAAAAACGAAAGTTTTTCAAAACAAAAAAGTTTTTAAAAAAGTTGTTGACAAACGAAAGCGGTCGTGATAAGATATCAGAGTTGCCGCTGAGAACAACAGCAACGAAAGTACTAGCTCCTGCGAAGCAGGAGGTTATGATCTTTGACAAATAAACAGTAATGCAACCCTGAAAATTCCAAGATTTTCAGAAAAATGAATTGCGAGATTCAAGAACAAGCAGATCGATCGAAAGATCGAGAAGCTACCCGAATTAACAGTAAACAATGCCAGATAAAACTGGCAGGAAAAAACTTTTTAACATGAGAGTTTGATCCTGGCTCAGGATGAACGCTGGCGGCGTGCCTAACACATGCAAGTCGAACGGAATTTACATGAAGCCTAGCGATTGTAAATTTAGTGGCGGACGGGTGAGTAACGCGTGGGTAACCTGCCTTGTACTGGGGGACAACAGTTGGAAACGACTGCTAATACCGCATAAGCGCACAGCTTCGCATGAAGCAGTGTGAAAAACTCCGGTGGTACAAGATGGACCCGCGTCTGATTAGCTGGTTGGTGAGGTAACGGCCCACCAAGGCGACGATCAGTAGCCGGCCTGAGAGGGTGAACGGCCACATTGGGACTGAGACACGGCCCAAACTCCTACGGGAGGCAGCAGTGGGGAATATTGCACAATGGGGGAAACCCTGATGC
>OMAQ01000080.1_pt1 | contig 61381 bp, 46 predicted proteins | sample 1673461 | NCBI WGS metagenome assembly OMAQ01 (sample SAMEA103958112, study PRJEB25191) | human gut metagenome | biome: human-associated habitat [ENVO:00009003]; feature: intestine environment [ENVO:2100002]; material: feces | place: Germany | collected 2013/2015
CCCCACTGCTGCCTCCCGTAGGAGTTTGGGCCGTGTCTCAGTCCCAATGTGGCCGGTCACCCTCTCAGGTCGGCTATGGATCGTCGCCTTGGTGGGCCGTTACCTCACCAACTAGCTAATCCAACGCGGGTCCATCTTATACCACCGGAGTTTTTCACACTGCATCATGCGATGCCGTGCGCTTATGCGGTATTAGCAGCCGTTTCCAACTGTTATCCCCCTGTACAAGGCAGGTTACCCACGCGTTACTCACCCGTCCGCCACTCAGTCACAAAATAATCAGTCCCGAAGGAAATCAAATAAAGTGCTTCGTTCGACTTGCATGTGTTAAGCACGCCGCCAGCGTTCATCCTGAGCCAGGATCAAACTCTCATGTTAAAAAGTTGATCTCAGTCAAGTTAAACTTGGCTAATTCGTTCATTCAGATAGAATCTGAATTTACTGTTTTAAAGGTCTTCAATTTTCATTGAAGCGTTCTGATTGATTCTCAAAATCTTTCAAGGTTTCTCACTGTTCAGTTATCAATGTTCTTTGTTTTGCTCTCTTGCGACAGCTTGTTTATTTTATCAAATCGCTGTTCGTTTGTCAAGCACTTTTTTATTTTTTTGAACTTTGTTTTAAGTTCTCTGTCTTGCGACAGCTTGTTTATTCTATCAAAATGTTTTGCATTTGTCAAGAACTTTTTTCATAACTTTTTCAACTTATTTTCAAAGCAATATTTATAAAGTCATGTCTGTAAAATGTAACTCACAAGCTCTACAACTCAATGTGTCCCGCGAGTCAGCTTTGATATAATATCATCCTGGCACACATATGTCAACGGATTTTCTGCAATTAATTAAAGTAGTAAAACTATCTTAAAAAACACAAATTTTCTAAATTGTCTGTTTATTATATACAATTCTCACAATTACTATCTGACAGCCTCTATCGCTTCCTTGATATTTGCCACACCGACAATCTCAATTCCATTAATATGCGACACTCCTGCAAGACACACTTTGGGAACAATACACTTTTTAAAGCCAAGCTTCTTTGCCTCAGCCACACGCTGCTCGGACATGGTAACTCCGCGTACCTCTCCGCTTAAGCCCACCTCTCCAAAGCATATGGTATCCTCACGCACTATAATATCCTTTTTGCTTGATGCGATTGCAAGCACTATCCCAAGGTCTATCGCCGGTTCGTTCATCCTTATACCGCCTGCTATATTCACATAAGCGTCACAGTCTGACAGTGGCAGGTTGGCTCTTTTTTCAAGGACCGCCATGAGTAGATTTACTTTATTATAATCTGTACCATTTGCTGTACGCCTTGGATTATTAAAAAAACTGTGACATACAAGAGCCTGTATCTCGAGAAGTATCGGGCGGCTTCCCTCTATGGAACATGTGACAATTGATCCTGATGCTCCCTCGGGCTTACCGCTAAGCATATACTCCGACGGATTTTCCACCTCAACAAGTCCCTCCGCCTTCATTTCAAATACGCCTATCTCATTGGTCGAACCAAATCTGTTCTTAACGCCTCTAAGTATCCTGTACGACTCATACCTGTCACCCTCAAAATAAAGCACAGTATCAACCATATGCTCCAACGTCCTCGGCCCCGCAACCGCACCATCCTTTGTCACATGTCCTACTATAAAAACAGAAATACCCAGAGTCTTTGCAAGCTGCATAAGCACTCCGGTTGTCTCCCTGACCTGTGATACACTGCCCGGTGCCGACGCTATCTCCTCATTGTACATAGTCTGGATGGAATCTATTACAACAACCTCCGGTTTTTTTCGTTGAATCACGTCCTTTGCTATATCAAGACTTGTCTCACATAAAAGCTCCAGTGAATCCGTAAAATCACCAAGTCTGTCGGCACGCATCTTTATCTGATGCAGGGATTCCTCACCTGACACATAAAGTAATGGCACCTTTTTTTGTGAAAGTTCCCTGCATACCTGAAGTAGAAGCGTGGATTTTCCTATACCCGGATCTCCTCCCACAAGCACAAGTGACCCCCTCACAATTCCTCCACCAAGTACTCTGTCAAACTCGGCTATACCCGTCACTATACGCTCCTCTTTCTCGCTTTTTACTGCCGAAAGAGGCAGAACCTGTGCCGCCTTTGATTCTTTTTTTACTTTTCCCGACGAACTTATCGACTTTTTATCTACGGTTTCCTCTACAAATGTATTCCATTCCTTACAGGCCGGGCACTGTCCCATCCATTTTGCCGATTCATAACCACATTCCTGGCAGAAAAATACAGAGGTCTTTCCTTTTGCCATATTGTTCTCCTTTATAAAATACAAAAAGCCCGGCTTTCACCGGGCTAAAAATATGCTCTATTTTCTTGATACTTTGATATCGACTGAATCAACACCCTCAAGCTCTACGCTTAAGCTGAGCTTGCCGCCGAGATTTGTCTTCATAGTACCTGCAACAGCTCCAGCTATATCAATTTCGTACTCTGTCTCCTCTTCAAGGCCAAGAGTAATCTGAGCATCCTCAGGTCCCTCCACAGTAAATGTCACTGTATCAGCAGTCTCCTCGAAATCCATAACCGCTGTTCCCGGAACAGACTCGTATACAAAGAGTCCGTTTCTTTCGAGCTTTGTAATCTCCTTAAAGGTCTTTACCTTGTAGATATCTCCATCCTTCTCAAAATTGTCAAGCTTTGCCTTTGCAGCCAATGTATAATCTCCGAAGCTGAGCTTTCCGTTTTCCTCAGTACGGATTAATTCACTTATTACAGCCATTTTTATCCTCCCGTAGCTATATTGATATATTAATTATAAATCCAATTCTACTCAACAGTCAATGAAATTTGTTTGTTTTTCGTAGAAATTATTACCTTATTGCCGCGCTTAATTTTGCCGGTAATAATATCCTCTGACATACGGTCTTCAATCTCCTCCTGAAGTTTTCGTTTAAGAGGTCTTGCGCCATATTTTCTGTCATAGGCTTTATCCACGATAAAGGATTTTGCACTGTCGCGCACTGTGAGCTCTATATCAAGCTGTTCTTTACAGCGTTTCTTAAGCTCCTTTACAAGAAGTGTCACTATATGCTTCATGTCATCCTTGTTGAGAGCTCTAAATACAATAGTCTCGTCGATTCGGTTCAAAAACTCAGGTTTAAATATACGGCGGACCTCCTCCATGACACTGTTCTTCATACGCTCGTGATCCTGCTTTTCATCCTCACCAGCGCCAAAACCAAGGCGCTTTGGTTCTATAATAGAAGAAGCTCCTGCATTTGATGTCATGATGATTATTGTATTCTTGAAATCAACCGTGCGCCCCTGTGAATCAGTGATTCTACCATCATCAAGCACCTGTAAAAGTATATTGAACACATCAGGATGTGCTTTTTCTATCTCATCAAACAGTATAACAGAAAAAGGATTGCGTCTGACCTTCTCTGAGAGCTGTCCGCCCTCCTCATGGCCCACATATCCCGGTGGTGAACCAATCATCTTTGAAACACTATGCTTTTCCATGTACTCTGACATGTCAACACGTATCATGGCATCTTCTTTGCCAAAGACAGCCTCAGCAAGCGCCTTTGACACCTCCGTCTTACCTACTCCTGTCGGTCCCAAAAACAGGAATGAGCCAATCGGCTTCTTAGGATCCTTTAAACCAACACGGCCTCGTCTGACTGCCTTTGCAACAGCAGAAACAGCCTCCTCCTGTCCTATTACACGCTTGTGAAGTATCTGTTCAAGCTTTGCAAGTCGTCCTGCCTCTGACTCTGTAAGCTTATTTACAGGTATTTTGGTCCATCCAGATACTACATCCGCTATCTCATTTTCGCCGACTACAGGCTGATTTTTGGCTCCTGTGCGACGATTCTTTCTGATAAGCTTCTGCTGTTTATTTTCAAGCACTTCCTTTTCCGACATAAGCGCGCCGGCAGCTGCGAGATCTCCTTTCGACAAAGCATTTTCCAACTGGTTCTGCTTATCTGTTATCTCTTTTTTCAGTGCAAGCAGCTCGTCAGATGATGTCAGATTCTTAAGCCTTATCCTGGCTGCCGCTTCATCCATCAGGTCTATCGCCTTATCAGGTAAAAATCTGTCATTTATATATCGTGTAGAAAGGTTTACTGCTGCTTTCACACCCTCATCTGTTATGATGACACCATGATGCTTTTCATAGAGTCCCTTTAATCCTGTGAGTATCTCTATTGTCTCATCCACACCAGGCTCCTCAACCATCACCGGCTGGAAACGACGCTCAAGCGCAGCATCCTTTTCCACGTATTTGCGGTACTCTTCTATGGTAGTGGCGCCGATTACCTGTACCTCGCCTCTGGCAAGCGCAGGCTTTAATATGTTAGATGCATCTAACGAGCCTTCTGCTCCTCCTGCACCTATTATAGTGTGAAGCTCATCAATGAAAAGCAGTACATTTTTGGCATTTGAAACCTCGCTTATCACCTTCTTGATACGCTCCTCAAACTCACCACGATACTTTGATTTGGCTACAAGCCCGGACATATCAAGAGAAACCAGTCTCTTTCCCAAAAGAATATCCGGAACATTGCCACTGACTATATCCTGCGCAAGTCCTTCTACTATAGCGGTTTTGCCCACTCCCGGCTCTCCAATCAGACATGGATTGTTTTTGCCACGACGGCAGAGTATCTGGATAACGCGCTCCATCTCCTTTTTTCTGCCTATAACAGGGTCAAGAAGCCCTGCCTCTGCCATATCTGTCAAATCTCTGGAATACTGATCTAATACAGGAGTCGCAGAATTGTATGATGTATTGTAGCTTTTCATCAGATCCTTGTATGCAGACGGATCCTCACCCATCGCGCCAAGAATATCTATAAACATCTTCTGACTGTTAACACCCATGGTGTTTAAAAGTCTTGCAGCTGCACAGTCTCCCTGCAGTACTATAGCCATCAGCAAGTGTTCTGTACCTATCTCATTGCACTCAAATCTATCGGCTTCCTCCGATGCACGCTCCAATACTCTCTGTGTCCTTGGTGAATAGCCATCCCTGTCCATCACTTCGATGTTATCCCCCGGTGAAATCAGGTCTTCAATCATCGAAATAAGCTTATCATATTCCACATTGCAGGCTGTAAGAACCTCAGCTGCCACACCAGTGCCCTCTTTTATAAGACCAGCCAGTATGTGCTCTGTTCCAATATAGCTGTAATTCATTTTCTTTGATATACGTGCAGCCAAATCTATTGCTTTTTTAGCCTTACTTGTATATGGTTTCAAGTCATATCCTCCAGTCATATTCACTAATTTAAGTCGATGAACTGCAAATCATCATCTTTGCTGTCATCTTCATTGTCATCCTTTGCACTGCTGTCTATAGTCTCAGACGGCTTATTTCCCTCATTGACAAAGCCATCAAGTGCCATTTGAACCTGATTCTTCAAGGTATCATCATCTGCAGCATTCTCCTGATCTGAAGCCTCTTTTGAATCAAAATCAGTTTTTTCATTCTCAGCAGTTTTCTTTAAATCGGATGTAATTTCTACGGTTCTTCCAACATAGGATGCATTTGATATATTTTCATCCGTAGCCATCTTTTGCTCATCTGCAGCACCTTCCGCTGTTTCTTCTGTTGTTTCTTCTGCGGCTTCTCCTGCCGGCTCTTCTACAGCTTCTTCTGCTGTTTCTTCTGCTGTTTCACCTGTCGGCTCTTCTACAGCTTCTTCTGCTGTTTCTTCTGCCACTTCACCTGCCGGCTCTTCTACAGCTTCTTCTGCTATTTCGTCCGCAGTTTCATCAGTTGCTTCGTCCAAAGCAACATTTGATACATCTTCTGCATCACTATCATCATCTTCTTCATCGTCTACTGCTTTATACCTTCTGTTTTTCACAGCTGATACAATAAGCAACAGTAATAAAATAAAGATAATAAGAACCAGTATTGCAGCTAAAACAAGATATTTATTGGCAATTCCCGGGACAAGCTCGCTCTTTGTTGTATCGTTTTCATCCTGTGCCACTGTAGGTGTACTGAGCTTGGTTCTCATATATGTGCCATCTACACTATCATATGTGTACCAGCCACTCTCACCATTGTCATTCATAGCGTATACGAGGTAAAAATCCTTTGTCTGATCATCGGTTTTTTCGACTTTGGTCTGGTAGGCTGTTGCCACACCCTTGCCCTCTATAGAGAGCGATATCTCATTATATCCTTCAGGCACATCATCCACCTTAGGCAGTAAAACCACTATAAAATGTGACTCTGAATTGATACGGACAAACTCATATGCTGTATTCTGTGCTGCATCATATACAAAAAGCCCATTGCCGCTTTCCGACTGTAAATACACAAGCGTGATATCACCAAAGGTGCCATGAAGGGTATTGTATTCAAGTCCGTCAATCACTGTCTTTGAGTGCTCAAAGCCTTCAGGAACAACATCCTCCGGAATGTCATTTACCATAGTCCACTCTGTGCCATTTATATCGAACTTCTTCCAGTTATCCTGCTTATCTGCATTCTCCGGATCATCCTCGGCTCTTCTGGTAACAACTATATTGTATGTGCTTGTGCTGCCGTCCTCTGCTGTCACAACAACGCTGACCGTATTCTCTCCAACCTCAAGTGAATCATTGCCTGTGACGGATGTCACACTCGCCTTGGAATCAGCCGGATTTGCTGTAACCGCAAGGCTTGAACAGCTGTAATCTACTGTAGCTGTGTAATCCTTTGTCGCAGCAGAAAACTCAGGGGAAAGCGTACCTGCTGAGATAACCAGCGAACCAAGAGATGCGTTTGAGGATTTCTTTTCCTCTTTGTTTTCATTATCTTTATTTGCATTGCTGTCATTGCCGGTATTGCTGCCGGAGTTGTCCTTGTTATCCTTGTTGCTGTTTGAATCGTTGTTTGATGAAGCACTTGTTACCGTCACCTTCGTGCTGGCACCGGTAATTATACCTCCGGCATCGTTGCCCTCTGCATCTCCTACAACTGTACAATATGCCTTTATAGTGCAGCTTCCTGCAGCCTTCGCCGTAAATGAAAATGACTGCGATGTGGGATATCCTGCGGCGTCACCAATATTGGCCACACCATCCCCTCCGTTACTCAGTACTCCCTCGTCAGAGCTTGAGATAACTACAGTGCCAAAATATCCAGACGGCATGGAAACAGTCACCTTAACTGTTTTTCCAACAGCTATAGAGCTTGAGCTGACACTGAGACCAAGTCCCTGCGCATATACATGCTCGGCAGGTGTGAATACGAGCATCACCGCCATAACAAGTGATAATATACATCCAAATAATTTCTTCATATTTTTCCTCACATTTCTAATTCTGCGATATCTTTGATTTGCCCAGTATGTGTCTGTTCATGATTATCATATCAAGGGCATTTCCACCATCGCCCTTTCTGTTGGCATCAGCTGCCTCCAGATAAGCACCTGTGAGTGTTCCCTTTCCTAAAATATGTCTGTTGAGCTTAATCATATCAAGGGCATTTACAGCACCGTCACCATTGATATCTCCATATACAACAATATCATATGTCTTTTTCAGGTTACCCGAAGCATCATAAACAGCCACTTTATTGCCTGTTGCAACCTTTCCGCTGTTTTCTGAGCCTGAGCTTGTCAGAAGCTTTACAGTACCTGATGCTGATACTGCTATATTCTTCACAAAATCAGCTGCACCGGTTCCAGGCTCAATGCCTGTAATATAAGTACCTATACTGTATTTACCTGATGTTATGTTTACATCTGTATTATTTTGGTTATTATTGTTCTGATTATTATTGCCACCTGCATTATTTGCAGATGCCGCCTGCCTGTTTATATTGATAGTGTATGTTCTTGTATCACCGCTTTGTGACTTGCAATTTACCTTAATTGTATTATTTCCGACAGCAAGCGAATAGCTTCCTGTGCCTGAAACACCACTGTTTCCTGAAACTGCATCTGCCGAAACAGTCACTGAGCTTATAGCATTTGAAACAACTGCTGAATAGCTTGTTGTCGCTCCATTGAAGGCCGGTGTGAGTGTTACACCGCTTATCGCAAGCGACTGCAGATAGTTATTGGTATCGCCAGCTTTATCGAAGCCCACTGCTGACGATGGCATATTGTTGTATACAGGTATTTTAAATACAAAAGCCTGATTCTTGTCTGAATATCCTTTAGCCAGACTCTGTCCCTCAGTAAGAGCCGCTGTGGCATTGCCCATGTACTGATGGAAATACAGCGAGCTTGTATTTACTACATTAAACTTCTCAAAATACAGTGTATTTTGACCCTTATTTATATAATTGCTGCCCACCTTTACAGCTCCGCCGCTTATGGACTTTACTCTTGTATTCCAGCCCTGCTTCTTGGCAAAAGACAGACCATTTTTATAAATCTTATCCTTCGTGTTTCCGGTTGCATTAAAATTAAAATAATTATAATATCCTTCGTATCCGGAATATGTACCCGAAATAAGAGGACTCGTTCCCTTTTGTCCCTGCTCCTGCTTTAAACGCGATGCTATATGGTATGCACTTACTCCACTGCTCTTTGCCACATCCATGAATGTGCTTGCATAATTAATTTTCTCACCATTGTTGGAATAGGTCTTTGTTCCCTCCATAAATGTGCCTTTTACTATGGACTTGACACCTTCAAGTGCCTCATTCGGACTGTATGCCAGACTCTGAAACTGAAAAATATTGGTCTCATCAAGAAAATTCCTTGGATCCATGAGATAAGCAATATAGGCACTGCTTGCTGACACCCATCCCGGTTCGTACTCAACCCACGTATTTGTTGACCAGTTATATGCTCCGGCAGCTGTGGATTTCTTGGAATTGTCTGCTGATTTGGATACCAGATTAAGTCCGTTTACACTTTCATTTTCAATCACCGTATCCCAATTCAAACCTGTATTTACAGCCTCAAATGTCCAGCTTGGATACTTATTGTGAAGTGCTGTAAGGTTTGGAATATAGCTGTCAGTAAAGCCTGCATTCTTCATAGCCGTGACAAAATCAGTATTGTCTCCGCTATTATTGTATGTCACCTTTATGTATGTACTGATAGTCCAGCCCGTAAATGCCTTGCCGTTTAAAGTACCCTTGACATTATACCAGACCACACCGTTTACCCTGGTCTCTCCAATTATGTCAACCTGATGGTTCCAGTTGAGTGAGACAACCTTGGTAGTGCCGGATGTGCCTGCTGCATTGCGGACATACACATTGCCACCTGTAATCGTACCTGTAGCATATGCTCCCGATGCGGTTGCAATGGCAAGCTGCTCCTCATTATTCTGCTGTATGGCATCCGCATTGCCGGTGTCTGCCGAAGCATCCCCTGTCTGCGCATTGTCTGATGCAGCTGTACCTGCTGATACAAAATCAGACCTTATATAGCTGACACACTCCTCGTTATTTGCTGCCAGATTGTACTTTGCCTTGTACCACACCTTGCCGTCTGCACCTGTGGTCTGCTCAAGAATAGTAATATCCTTGCCGTTTGAAAGCTTGTGCTCCAGCTCATACTCTGTTCCCGGTCCGCTTCTCGCCGCTACCCAGTATCTCTCATCACACACAACCTTAGCCGCCTGATCCGCATAGACTGCTATGCTGCTGTATGGTGCCAGGTCACATGCAGCTAATGACAATGTTACGACAGAGGCTGCCAGAAATTTATTTATCTTTATCATCAAATCCCCTCTTTCTTATGTGCATTGTTTACATTAATCCATTATCCATTTAATTATAATAGAATATGACCTTTGTATCAATGTATTCGGCAGAAATTTATTATTTTTTTATTGATATGAGGGTCAAAAGGTATTTTGCCCCTCATTTATGATTAATCGAATTGCATGCAAGCATGCATCGATGATACCTTTTGACCCTTTAATCATAATATAAAAACTCCCTTCAACGTGCAGCTCATGCTTACGTTTCAGGGAGTTATCTGATTCATATTCTGCTTTTTCTTACTGTCTCCTGTAGCTTTTTCTAGCTGAACAGGGATTTTATCTTATCCCATAAATCCATGAAAAAGTTACCAATCTTTTCCCAGAAGCCCGGGTCATTTATCTTATCGCCAAGCTTTGATGCCCAGTCCTGTGCCTGGTTGATGACTGAATCCCAGTCGATATTGGCATCCTTAAGCTTCATAAGAAGCGATGTCAGCTTTGCAATATCATCATCAGAAAGCTTCAGGTCGTAATCCTTTGCAGCCTCCTTTATCGCATCCTTTATCTGGCTCTCATCCTTGAGCCTTCCATCGGCAAGCTGCTTCTTTAGGTCTGCAATCATTGCCTCGATATCCTGTGAATCGCCGTCAATGCTCTTGTTTAGCTCTCCTGTTGTGACAAGCTCATCCATCGCTGCGTCTGTCACCTTGTCGTCAAGCTTCTTGCCTGTCATCTCCTCGTATGCCTTTAGTGTGCCTACAAGTGCTGCCGTTCCGGAAATAGGGAAAGGTCCTGCGACTATGATTTTAGCATCAGCTATGCCTGCTGTGGCAAGCGCATTCTTGTACATTCCTACCGTACAGTAATTGATATTGTGTGTGGAAACACTAAGACCCGCACCCTTTTTATCCTCTGTAATGAGTACTGAGGAAAGTGACCTTGTGCCAATCTCGCTCTTGCTGATGTATGAATCGAGGTACTTGTGCTCCTCATCATTATTTACATAGACCACATCGTATTTGTCCAGATCAGTGAGCTCGATTCCCATAAATCCAAGCACTGTCGCTCTCTGATCCGGTGTAAGGTCTGCTCCAAGACTTAAGTATGGCTTATCATTTTTGCCGATGGTCACCTTGTCGTTTGCCTCACTGCCGGCTGGCGTTGTACTGTCTGCAGTACTGTCTGTGTTACTCTTATCAGCTGCGTCACTGCCTGATACATCAACGCTTGAAACTGTATCAGTCTGCGTAGCTGTCTCTGTTGCAAATACAGCCGGATTCATTGTAAACAGTGTCACCGCAGCAAGCACGCTACATACAATACTCTTTGCTTTTTTCTTTATTGATCTAATCATTTTTCCTCCAATCTACTGCTCTATATCATACGAAATTGTAAAGCTGCTTCCGTCGAAACTGACATCTGCCATGCTTCCGCATACCACAGGCATCATCGGCGACATATGACCTATATCCAGATCCATGATGATTGGCACATTAAACTCTCTAAGCAATGATGAAAGCGCCTGTCTGTGGTCTATGCCAAACATTTCCTCTCCAAAGTGCGCCGGGCGTCCGATAAGAAAGCCCTTTACATTTGAAAACCATCCTGCATTTTTCATCTGCCACATAGCCCTTCTCATGCCCATCACATTAAGGTCACAAGCCTCAAGGAACCATATGATACCATCATCACTGTAGCGCTCATTAAATTCCCTTACATGGTCAAACGATGTACCAAGCAGATTGATAAGACAATCCATGCAGCCACCAAGCAGCCTGCCTCTCATAGAAAGCATGCTTTCCTTTGCCACCGCAGGAATAGAGCTGATGCACGACTTTTCAGTCAGGTTGTAGCCCACAAACGGAGCATTCTCATCCTTTATCGATTCCTTCTCCCACATAGGGTAATTGGTAAATGAAAGCTTCCTGCCACAAAGCAGATTAAATGCATCGGTAAGTGACTCATGCCACACCTCCATGCCAAAGCTGCCCGCACACGGCCCGTAAATACCTGCTGTATCTGCAATAGTAGCCTCCAAAAATGTGAAATTCGTGTTGTCGGAATAGCCCATGTACCATTTCGGCTTTGACTGCTTCACGCGCTCAAAATCAATATAAGGCACTACCTCGCACATCAGCTCGCCGCCACCACAGGATATAAGCACATCACTGTCAACAGAAGCATAGCTCTCGTTCAGCTCTTCTGCGCACTTCTTAGGTGTATTGCTGATACCTATACCACTGTCGCATCTGCAGTTAGGTCCCTCTATCGTCTTATAACCCATGCTGTGAAACCTTTTAATGGCATTGTCAAAGGCACTCCTGTACGGCTCTGTTGTACAGCCCATCGAAGGCGCCACAAAGCCTATTGTTCCTCTATCCTTTAGAAATTCAGGGTATCTCATGTTTCTATCATCCTATCACTATTATTTACATATCTAAGCTTCTGTCTGAAGTAAAATATGTAGGATTTTATCATTTCTGTCCAGGTCATTTTACTGTCATAATTAAATGTCGTCGTGTACTGCACATGCTGTCTGTTGCACCAGTTGTATATATCATGCAGACTTATCGAATCAACATGCTTTATATTGTTCATAAACACCTTAACCTTTGAAAGCTCATCCTCACTGTCAATGTATAGATGAAAGATAGTATTCGGACATTCAATTATTATCTGCTGTTCTCCTATATTTTTCATCACTGTATCCTCTATCGAATAATGTATCCTGTGTGATTAAAAACATTATCGTCTGTCACACCGGGATGTGAGTAATAACATAATATCGTAACTGTTCAGTACCTTCACAGTTAAAAAATATCACATAACCATAGTACTACACCGGCGTCACAAAATCCAGTCATTTTTGCCTGCCAATTCTTACTATTTTATTAAGAAAAACGGTAAATATCATACCCCCTCACAGTCAAATGCCGGAATGAAGCTGTCCTTTGCCACGTCACCCTCCTGTATAAATGCATTCGTGATTCCTATTTCGAGGGCATAGTTAACAAGTCTTTCATACTCTCTCTTTGTCACTGTGCGGTTTATCTCAGGATAATCCTTTAGTGCAATCGGCGTAAACTGGCTCATCATGCTTATATATACGTGATCATGATATGTATCATACAGGTACTTAAGTACAGCCTTTGCATCATTCACATGTCCCGGCAGTAGAAGCTGTCGCACAATAACTCCCTTTTGTATGAGTCCTGTCGCATCGTCAATCACGACATCCGGCTGCTGCCTGACCATCTCTGAAAGCGCCTGCTTTGCGACAGACGGATAATCTTTTGCCCTTGAATACCTTGCCGAAAGCGTACTGTCCATATATTTAAAATCCGGAAGATACACATCCACTATGCCCTCAAGCAGCTTTAGCTCTGTCACATTTTCATATCCACTCGTATTGTATATAATAGGAAGCTTCATGCCACGGCTTTTTGCATCGTTTACCGCCCACACTATATCAGGGATATACTGCCCCGGTGTGACCAGATTAATATTATTTGCGCCTTTGCCCGCCAGTTCCATGAAGATATCACTCAGCCTCTCTTTACTGATTACCTTTCCCTCTTTTCCGTCAGAAATCTCCCTGTTCTGGCAGAACACGCAGTGCAGGCTGCAGCCTGAGAAAAAAACTGCCCCGCTTCCTCTTTTTCCTGATATGCATGGCTCCTCCCAGTAATGAAGTGCTGCTCGCGCCACCTTTATTTCAGATGAAACGCCACATACACCTGTTTGTCCGGTGCTTCTGTTTATGCCACATTTTCTGGGACACAATAAGCAATTTTCGTATTTATTCATATTTTTCATTTTAACCCTTGCTAAAAATAATGTTTGATACTACAATCTATATGATTATGCGGTACATATGCCATGCGCATTCAGTAGTCATTTTAAAATTATACCATAACTATTCTTACAGAAGAGAATAGTTAAAATACACAATAAGGAGATTACAATGAATCAGTCAAACTGTATCGTCGCCCAGTCAGGCGGCCCAACTGTTGCAATCAACGCAAGCCTTGCAGGAGTCATCTCAGGAGTAAAAAGCTCCGAGAAATACGATATCTGCTATGGCGCCGTAAACGGAATACTCGGCATATTAAATGAGAATTATCTCAATCTGTCAGATATTTTTGCAGATGAAGCTAATCTTGAAAAGCTCAAGACCACACCTGCCATGTATCTTGGCTCATGCCGCCACAAGCTCCCTGATTACAAGGATGATGATTCACCATATGTATACATCTTCCACCAGTTTGATAAGCTCTCCGTAAAGGCTTTCTTTTACATCGGTGGAAATGATTCGATGGATACCGTATTAAAGTTATCCGATTATGCAAAAAAAATCAACAGTGATGTGAAAATTATAGGAATTCCAAAGACCATCGACAATGACCTGTGCATGACAGACCACACTCCGGGATTTGGCTCTGCCGCCAAATACATCGCATCGAGCATGCTTGAGATAGCCCATGACACCTTTATCTATGCTGTTAAGAGTGTGACAATCGTTGAAATCATGGGACGTGACGCAGGATGGCTCACTGCCGCTTCCGCGCTCGCACGTAATGAGTACAATACAGCGCCTCAGTTCATATATCTGCCTGAGGTGGATTTCGACAAGGACAAATTTGTTGCCGATATAAAAGAAGCCCTTACGCACACTAACAATGTGATAGTTGCCGTATCCGAAGGAATACATGACGCAGACGGCTCATACATTACATCATCAAATGCCTCATGCGACCAGTTCGGACACCAGCAGCTAAGCGGTGCCGGAAAAGCTCTTGAGTTCATCGTAAAGGAAAACATCGGTGTTAAGGTTCGCTCAGTAGAGGTAAACGTGCTCCAGCGCTGTGCCTCACATCTTGCATCATTAACCGATATCGAGGAATCTTTTGCTCAGGGTAAAAAGGGTGTCACTATTGCAGCAGAGGGTGTGACCGCATCAATGGTATGCTTGAAGCGCATCTCAAATGATCCTTATCAGGTAGAATACACATATTCTGCCATCAAGGATATCGCAAACGAGGCCAAGTCTGTGCCAAGAGAGTGGATCAATGATGCTGGCAATGATGTGAAGCCTGAGCTTATCGAATACTTAAAGCCACTTATTCAGGGAGAAACCGCTGTAGCCTACAAGAATGGTCTGCCTGACTATATGGATGTGTCACATCTTCACAAATGTAACTGATTTTAGCTGCCGCCTACACCCCGGTGTGGGCAGCAACAGCATATCTCCAAGGAGGTCGATTTACATGAAGAAAAAAGTACTTATAACCTGCGCCGTTGTGCTTGGCGTGATTTTGGCTGTTTATCTTGGCTTTGCCTTTTATTTTAGCAGCCACTATCTGTTCAACACAAAGATTAACTCTGTAAAATACGCAGGGAAAACCGTAAAAGAAGCATTAGAAAAAAATACAGCCTTAAGCCGCGACTATCTGCTCACAATCACTGATAGAAAAGGCAACAGCTTTTCACTTAAGGGACCTGATTTTTCCTATGAATATGTCTCAAACGGTGACGAGGAGCAAATCCTAAAAAGCCAGAATGCTTTTACATGGCCTGTCAGTCTCTTCAAAGCTCAAAACTATACTCTAAAGGGTTCGTCCAAATATGACGATGCCGCTTTGGCGGAAAAGCTCAAGGCTCTTGATATTTTCAGTGATGACTACATTGAGAATCCGGAGGATGCCCACATCGAGATAAAAGACGGCAAATACAATGTGATTGAAGAGAAAAATGGCTGCAAGCCGATATATGACAGCATCCTTGCCGAAGTAAAGGATGCCCTGGACAATGAGCTTCCAAAGCTTACCTTAAGTGATAACTGTTATGAAGCTCCAAAAATCACAAAGGAAAGCGATACAATCAAAAATGAAAAAGAAGCCCTCGACAAATACACTGCTTCAACCGTCACTTACAAAATTGAAGGTGCCGACGAGAAGCTTGACTCAGCCAAAATCCTTGATATGCTAAGCATCTCAGATGACGGCAGCGTGAGCATAGATGATGCCAAGGTCACTAAATATGTCCAGCAGCTTGCTTCCAAGTACAATACCTTCGGCCGCAAACGCTCGTTCAAGACATCGTCCGGTGACACTATTGAAATAGGTGGTGGAGACTACGGATGGGTAGTCAGCAAGAAAAATGAGAAGGCCAAGCTCCTTTCCGATTTAGAGGGAGGCAAGCCAGTGGAAAGAGAGCCTGTTTACGAGCAGACTGCTCTCTACCGAGGCGCTGACGACATAGGTAATACATACATAGAGATTGACTACACAAAGCAGCACATGTGGTATTACAAGGATGGTGCTCTCCAGATGGAGTCTGATTTCGTATCAGGTAATCTCGCCCGTCAGAATGGTTCCGTAGATGGTGTATACAAGATTGTTTACAAGCAGAGAAATGCTACTCTTGTCGGTGAGGGTTACTCTTCTCCTGTCAGCTATTTCATGCCGTTTGCCTACAATATAGGTATCCATGATGCCAGCTGGCGTGATACCTTCGGAGGAACAATTTACAAAACCTCCGGCTCACACGGATGTATCAATGTGCCGCCTGCTTTTGCAGAGCAGCTGTTCAACGCTGTGGATAAGGGCACTCCTGTTGTTGCCTACTACAGAGAGGCTGTCACTCTGACAAACAATGCTGCAAAGATGTCCAATGCATACTCGTATGTAGCTCCTGATGCAGCGCAGTAAGTGTGGATTGCATTGTATCTTTTAATAATATGGGAAGGCGACCGGCGCATGGGAAATTCACCCTCGTGCGCCGGTCGCCTTCTCTTACTCATTGGCTATATTCATGCAAACTGGCTATTGTAGAGGTTCGCATAAAATCCGTCCGCTGCAAGCAGGCTCTCATGATTGCCCTGCTCTATAATCTTTCCGTCTTTCATAACAAGGATAATATCCGCTTCCCTGATGGTAGACAGACGATGAGCCACTATAAAGCTGGTTCTTCCCTGCATCATGGTAAGGAATGCTTTTTGAATCTTAATCTCTGTTCGTGTATCAATCGAAGATGTAGCCTCATCCAATATCAGCATAGGCGGTAAGCATAGCATGACTCTTGTGATGCATAACAGCTGCTTCTGTCCCTGTGACAGGCTGCCGCCGTCCTCACCGATTTCAGTGTCATAGCCCTTCGGCAGACGTCTGATAAAGCTGTGGGCATGTGATGCCTTTGCTGCTGCAATGATTTCCTCATCTGTGGCATCAGGTTTTCCCATTATGATATTGTCACGGATTGTGCCCTTCTTGAGCCATGTCTCCTGAAGCACCATGCCATAGTTGTCACGAAGACTCTCGCGTGTGATTTTTCGGATATCATGTCCACTCACCTTAATTGTTCCACTGTTTACATCGTAAAACCTCATAAGCAGATTGATAATAGTCGTCTTTCCACAGCCTGTCGGACCTACGATAGCCACGCGCTGTCCAGGCTTTACGTGAAGATTGAAATCCTCGATAAGCTTTTTATCCGGCACATATGAGAAATAAACATCCTCTATGTCCACACGGCCGTCTGCCTCATCGAGTGTTACCGCATCCGAAGCATCCGGTATCTCCTTTTTCTCCTCAATCAGCTCGAAGATACGAGCAGCACAGGCAAGTGCGTTCTGAAGCTCTGTGATGACACCCGATATCTCGTTGAACGGCTTGGTGTACTGGTTGGCGTATGATAAGAAGCATGAAAGCTGTCCTACTGTGATTCCGCCGGTGAGTGCACTCATGGCACCAAAAATTCCGACTCCGGCATACACAATACTGTTGACAAAACGTGTACTCGGATTTGTAAGACTTGAGAAAAATGTTGCCCTCAGTGAGCATTTCTGTAATCTGTCATTTATCTCGTCAAACTGCTCAAGCGCCTCATCCTCATGGTTGAAGGCCTGTACGACCTTTTCATTTCCTACTATCTCGTCGATGAGTGATGTCTGCTCTCCCCTTGTTCTTGTCTGTAGCTGAAACATGGAATATGTCTTTTTAGTGATAAAGCTTGCCACAAAAAGTGACAGAGGTGTGATAAGCACTACAATGCATGATATCTTCACATCTATTGTAAGCATGAAAATAAGCGTGCCTGCTATTGTAGCAATTCCTGTAAAGAGCTGTGTGAAGCCCATCAAAAGTCCCTCTGAAAATGTATCTACATCGGCGATGATACGGCTGACCATATCACCGTGTGAGTGGCTGTCAATATAGGAAAGCGGCATTTTTTCAATGTTTAAAAATGCATCACGCCTTATATCCCTCACTATGTTGTAGGTCATCCTGTTGTTGCAGATATTTGTAAGCCACTGGGCTGCTGCCGCTATGACGACTATTATTGCTGCTCTTGTGAGGATGGCTGTCATAGCTGTAAAATCAACCTTTCCTTTTCCTACAATCAAATCAATTGCGCGTCCTGTGAGGATTGGAAAATAGAGTGTAAGCGCCACTGTAACAACAGACAGGGCAAGTGAAATTACAAGCAAAGGAATATATCTCTTCATGTAGCTTAATACCTTGCGCATTGTGCCTGCTTTATTCATCTTCGCATTATCCATAGCCATACTCTACACCTCCTTTTGTCTGGTCATATCCGACTCTTTTTTAAACTGTGAATCATATATCTCTTTGTAGGTCTCACATGTCTCAAGCAGCTCTTCATGAGGTCCGAAGCCAACCATCTGTCCGTCATCGAGCACTATGATATTGTCCGCAAACTGGATAGATGAGGTACGCTGTGACACGATAAATATTGTCTTGTCACCATGCATGCCCTTTAATGCCGCGCGAAGACTCGCATCTGTAGCAAAGTCAAGTGCCGATGCACTGTCGTCAAGTATAAGTATGTCAGGATCCTTTACGACCGCTCTGGCAATTGTAAGACGCTGCTTCTGACCGCCTGATAAGTTCTTGCCGCCCTGCTCTATCATGTAGTCAAGGCCTCCCTCTTTACCCTTTACAACCTCTGTTGCCTGTGCTATATCGAGTGCCTTCCACATTTCCTCCTCTGTGGCATCATTTTTGCCCCAGCGCAGGTTGTCGGCTATCGTTCCTGCAAAAAGCACTGCCTTTTGCATTACAACACCGATTTTATCTCGAAGCTGCACTGCATCGTAGTCATTTATATCATTTCCCTGAATCCTTATAGTACCCTTTGTGGCATCATAAAACCTCGGGATAAGGTTTACAAGGCTTGATTTTCCTGAACCTGTACCACCGATGATTCCGATCGTCTGCCCCTTTTGCACTGTAAAGCTTATATCTGTGAGTGTCTCATCGGCCGCTCCCTCATAGGTCATGCAGACATGGTCAAACTCAACCTCAGGTGCGCCGTCCTTTGCACCAATGAGCTTAGGATTTTTCTCAGGAAGCTTTGATGGAATAGAAAGCACATCCGCTATACGATTACCGCACGCCACTGCCTTTGTCACCTGTACGATGAGGTTTGCAAGCTTTATCAGCTCGACAAGTATCTGTGACATGTAGTTTACAAGTGCCACAACCTCACCCTGTGTGAGGATTCCTGCGTATACCTGCTTGCCGCCTGATACGATAACTGCGATTGTTGCGATATTTATAATGATAAATGTCAGAGGATTGGTGAGTGCTGAGATTCGTCCTACAACCTGCTGCATATTGGTTAAAAACTCGTTGTCCCTGTTGAAGCTGTCAATCTCATCATTTTGCTTATTGAAAGCTCTTATAACCCTGGTTCCCTCTAAATTCTCCCTAGTGTGTGAAAGCACTGTGTCAAGAGAGCTCTGCACCTTTTTGTAAAGCGGAAGGCTTGCAACCATGACTGAGAATACCACTATTGAAAGCAGAGGTATAGTAACAACAAAAACCATTGCCGCTCTTACATTTACTGTAAAAGCCATCGCCATAGCTCCGAATACAATAAATGGCGAGCGAAGGAAGAGTCGAAGTACCAGATTGACTCCCGACTGCACCTGGTTTATATCGCTTGTCATCCTCGTGATAAGTGTCGATGTGCCCACTGTATCCATCTTTGAGAATGACAGTGACTCTATCTTTTCAAACAATATATGGCGAAGCTTTGTAGAAAAACCAACTGCCGCCTTTGCCGCAAAATACTGTGCTGTGACCGAGCTTACCAGACCAACTGCCGCAAGCAGCACCAGCACACCTCCCATCTTCCATATATATGGCTTGTCCGAAGCCGTAATTCCGTTATCAATGATTGCCGCCATGACAAGCGGTACTATAAGCTCAAAGGATGCTTCCAGCAGCTTAAATAACGGAGCACAGATGCATTCCTTTTTGTACTCCTTCAAATATTTTAATATCTGTTTCATCTTTTCCCCTTTCAGATTTTATGTCGCCGATTACAGCTTCACTATTATAGATGATTTTTCTCATATATACAAGAAAAACGATACACTAAAAAACCAGTACCCTGCGGTACTGGTTTCATATATCAGCTCTTATGTATATGCTTCTTGATTGCTTCAAAGCTCTCAGGACTGATGACATGCTCTATACGGCATGCGTCCTCTGCTGCAATCTCCTTATCAACACCAAGCTTCTCAAGACACTCTGACAAAAGCTCATGTCTTTCGTATATCATCTCTGCTATCTGTCTTCCTGACTCTGTGAGTGTGATAAAGCCTGCATCACTAACTGTGATATTGTTCTTCTCTCTAAGGTTTTTCATGGCTATACTCACGCTGGATTTCTTATATCCAAGCTCATTTGCTATATCAACTGAGCGTACCACAGGAAGCTTCTTGCTGAGAATAAGTATGGTCTCTAAATAGTTTTCTGATGATTCATTGTTTCGCATTTCGAATACCCCCGTGAGTTTATTTTCGTTCGTTTTAATTCAGTTATTTTATTATAACATACATTTTATTGTTTGCAAAACTTTTCTTTTTGATTTGTACGTGATTTATAAAAATCCAAAATAATATCAAAATTCCATATTTGTTATTGACTTCTAATTCATGTTAGTGTATACTAACTATCGAATCAGAAAACAAACGTATGCATGATATATTTCTAAATCTTGTATGCCATAAATGTTTAATTATACCAGATAAGACCGGCTGATCACCGGTCTTATTTATTTTATAAAAAAGGTAACTATTTAGCTTATGCTAGGGCTCTCTTTAGCCTGTCAAGCCCTTCCATAAGCACTGAACCGGGGCATGCGATATTTAATCTCACAAAGTAGCGTCCATTGCCTCCAAACTCAGCTCCCTCCGACAGATAAAGTCCTGTTTTTTCGCGAATCATCTGCGTAAATGCCACAGAATCATCTGTGAGTGCACTGCAGTCAAGCCACATGAGGTATGTCGCATCGGCATCCACTACATGTATCTGCGGCAGATTTTCTGCCACGAAGCTACAGACTTTTTTGCGGTTTTCCCAGAGATATTTTCTGAGCTCCTCAAGCCACGGCTCACCCTTTGTGAATGCCGCAACTGCTGCCGTGATGGCAAATGCGTTTGGCTCCGCCACCTCGTCTGTATTTAATGCACGCCATACTTTGTGGCGCAAAAATTTATTTGGCACCATCACTGCCGCAGTCTGTAAGCCAGCCATATTAAAGCACTTGGTCGGTGCAATACAGGTGATGCTTATATCGGCGCAGTCCTCTGATGCTGCCGCAAACGGCACGTATGATTTTCCCGGTGCTGTGATGTCGCAGTGTATCTCGTCTGATATGACCGTCACATTGTACTTCCTGCAGAGTGCACCTATTTTCGCAAGCTCATCCTTTGTCCAGATAATACCGCACGGATTGTGAGGGTTGCAAAATATCATAAGCGAGGTCTGTGGATTGGAAAGGTCATGCTCCAACCTGTCATAGTCCACAAAATATCTGCCGTTTTCGTACCCAAGCGGGCTTTCCTGTACATTTACGCCGTTATTAAATATGGAATTAAAAAATATATTATATACCGGCGTCATGATAAGCACATTTTCACCAGGTGTTGTGAGCTTTCGAACTGTAGATGATATGGCCGGTACGACCCCTGTGCAAAAAATCAGGCTGTCTCTTTCGATTTTAAGCCCATGGCGTCTGTCCCACCACGAAATATACGCATCATTCCACTCATCCGGAATGATGGAATAGCCAAACACTCCGTGAGAAACACGCTCTGATATTGCATCTATTATCTGTGGAGCTGTCTTAAAATCCATATCCGCTACCCACATCGGGAGCTCATTTTCTGCCACATCCCACTTTAGTGAGCCTGTATTTCTTCTGTCTACAACGGTGTCAAAATCATACATAGATTATTTTCCCTCACATATTATCTTAGTCCTTGATGGGTCAACTCTGTCCTTTTCGATAGTCAGTGTGCCAATCTCCTTTGCCCTTATCACTCCGCTTGTCGGATTTAAAACACTGTCCACCTTACTGCAAATCTCTGCATCTACCGAAGAATACTCAAATGCCAATGTAGTGTTTATGAGCTTACAGTTTTTCATAACGAGGTTGTCGATGTAGCAAAGCCCCTGCAAGCTCTCGATTGTGCAGTTTATAAGTGTCAGATTCTTTGCGTTCCAGCCAAGGTATTCACCTGTAATAAATGAATCATAGACTGTGACATTTTCCGTATTCCAGAATGCATCCTTTGAGATAAGCTTTGAATCGTGCACCTCTACATTTCTTGAGCCGTCAAACGAATAGTTGCCGACCAGCTGGAAATTCTTCATGATAAGATTATTTGTATTCATGCCAAAATAATCTCCCTTTGCCGAGACATTCTCGATATCGACATGATCACAGCTCCAGAGTGTCTCCTGGGCATTTGGAAATGTCACATTTTTAAGCTTTAGGTTATTGCAGCGTCTGAAGTTCTTAGGTGCCTCAACTATTGAATCAGTGACAGAGATATTGTCAGTATACCAGACACCCGCACGCGCCATGTCAAACCATGTACAGTCCTTTACAGCTATGTCACTACAGTACCATAGCGGATATTTCCATCTAAAAAAACAGCCTGTCAGGCTAATGCCATGGCTCTCCTTAAGAGGTGACTCTCCGTCATCAAAAATTGTATCATATATATCCAGATCGTTACTTGCAAACAGGGCTCTTTCGCCTGTCAGAAACTCCTGATGGATTTGTTTTCTTTCGCTCATTATACATACTCCTTTTTCCCGGTAATTCTAAATAGTTATCTGCCATAAAATCAAATAACCGCCGAGCACATAATATATGCAGCCCGACAGTTATCATTATACCCCAAACCATACTGAATTTATAGTATTTTATATAAGTTTAATATTGCAAAATTAATATTAAGAGCATGATATTTACAGCTCAAGCCCGTCAAGTATGCTCTTAAGTGCATCAGCAGACTCCTTGAGTTTTAAAGCTTCCTCACCGTTTAACTCGATTGGGATATCGCTCTCCACTCCGTTTGCTCCAACGATTGCAGGCATTGAGAGAACCACACCGTCGATGCCGTACTGTCCGTGCATCATGTGTGAAACAGGAAGAATAGACTTCTCATCACGCATGATTACCTCGCAGATACGTCTGACCGACATAGCGATACCATAATATGTCGCATGCTTTCTGTTAATTATCTCGTAAGCACTGTTCTTTACGTTTGCAGCGATTTCCTCTGTATTCTCCTTATGCTTGTAGTGACCTCTCATCTCGCACATCTTGTGAAGCTCCACTCCGGAAACATTGGCTGATGACCATGCAACCACCTCACTGTCTCCATGCTCACCTACTATAAATGCATGTACGCTTCGGCTGTCCACCTCAAGGTGCTCTCCAAGCGCGTACTTAAGTCTTGCACTGTCAAGCACGGTACCTGAACCGATGACACGCTCCTCAGGAAGTCCTGAAAGCTTCTGTGCCACCTGTGTTAAAATATCTACAGGGTTTGCAACGATAAGTAAGATTCCACCGAAATTTCTCTTTGCAATCTCCGGAATGATGCTCTTGAAGATTGCAACATTTTTATTTACCAGATCAAGTCTTGTCTCGCCCGGCTTTTGGCCTGCACCTGCAGAAACAACAATGATAGCAGCATCTGCCACATCATCATAACCGCCTGCATATATCTTCATAGGTCTGGCAAAAGGAATACCGTGGCTTATATCCATCGCCTCTCCCTCAGCCTTGTCCTTATCAGCGTCAATGAGAACTATCTCAGAAAAAAGTCCACTCTGCATAAGTGCAAAAACTGATGCCGAACCAACGAATCCACATCCGATCATGACAGCCTTTCTTGGGTTTGTCTTAACAACTGCGCTAGTTTTATTGCTCATGTACGTTCCTCTCTTTCTTAAACTATAATTCAAATAGTTGCTTTTTATTATAACTATTCATCCCAAACACAAATTCTCAATATCTGCTTTGTTATCAGTAGTTCTGAATAATTATCTTTTATTTATATTATACCCGCATTGTACATATAATCCGTTGTAAAAACAACAAATTACTTGATAAAATACAATCAATAGCCCATTGTCCCCATTTTTATACAATTTTAATGCAGATTTTCACACAAAAAGTGCAATACTAAAAAGCAAACCGGACCAATACAGCTGAATGAATTGTCATTTAGCATATTGATCCGGTTATATTAAAATGCTGTATCCGCTTATTTTGTGCTTGAATTTCTGTACTCAAGCGGTGTCATTCCATACAGCTTCTTGAACTGTCTGTTAAAATGCTCCACGTTCTGATATCCTGCCTCGATTGCGATATTCTCAACAGTTGTGATGCTGTTTCTCAGCAGTGTGCGTGCCTTCTTCATCTTGGCATTGGTGACCAGCTCTCCGAAAGTCTTGCCTGACTTCTCCTTTATGTACTTGGAAATATACGGCTCTGTCAGGTTGAACTGTGCAGCCATGTCTGCAAGCGATACCGTCTTGTAGTTGGCCTGGATGAAGTTGAGCATGGCAATATAGCGCTCATCCTTCACGTGACTGTCAGCCTTGGTGGCAAGATAATGGTTTACCGCAACAACAAGCGCTCCGATTGATGCCTTGATGATATCCTCATCCACACCTGCGCCCCAGAACATACTGCCGTCAACTGTGATACCCACATATGCCATAGCCTTTGATGAAGATCCGTGTGAAAGCGAATGCTCCTCGTATACAGTGAGCTCAAAGCTGATGTCAAAATACTGCTTAATTATATTGCTGACTGCATCGAGACGGCCGTTTCCATTGGCATCTACCTTTCTGGTGCTGTCATTGTGTAAAATAACCGCCTCTGCGAAAATGCCGTTTACCTGCTTAAAATGGCACTCCGGTATAGTGAAATATGGATGAAAATCCACATAATTGTCTGTAAAGATACTGTGTACCCACTCAGGTGAAAGCTCCTTGTGCTCCTCGTCCGATACCTGCTTGACCATGTATCCGACCTGCTCTCTCATCTGCTGTGGCACATTGATACCGAAGCTCTGCTTAAGGATATATGCCACTCCACCCTTTCCTGACTGGCTGTTGATACGGATAACATCAGCCTCGTATGTCCTGCCGACATCCTTTGGATCTATAGGCAGATATGGAACCGTCCACTTATCAAGCTTCTTTTCCTCTCTCCATGCCATGCCCTTTGAGATTGCATCCTGATGTGAGCCTGAAAAAGCAGAAAAAACAAGGTCTCCCGCATATGGCTGTCTCTCGCCTACCTTCATTCTGGTAAATGTCTCATACTTCTCCCTGATCTCAGGCAGATTTGAAAAATCAAGCTGTGGATCCACTCCGTGTGAGTAAAGATTCATGGCAAGTGTCACGATATCTACATTTCCTGTTCTCTCACCGTTTCCAAACAGCGTACCCTCTATCTCCTCAGCTCCTGCAAGCACACCAAGCTCTGATGTGGCAACACCGCAGCCTCTGTCATTATGAGGATGTAAGCAAAGCACTACTCCGTCTCTGTACTTGAGGTGCTTGTTGATATACTCTATCTGTGTGGCAAAAACATGTGGCATAGCATTCTCTACTGTGGTAGGGATATTGATGATGGCCTTATTATCAGCCTTTGGCTGCCATACATCAAGCACAGCGTTGCACACATCAACCGCATAATCCACCTCAGTGCCCGAAAAGCTCTCCGGTGAATACTGGAAACGGAAATTACCGTCAGTCTCTGCTGCAAGGTCTCTCAGTAAAACAGCTCCGTCAACTGCAAGCTGCTTTATCTCTTCCTTTGACTTCTTAAACACCTGCTCACGCTGTGCAACAGATGTGGAATTGTACAGATGTACAACTGCTCTCGGTGCTCCCTCAAGTGCCTTGAAGGTCTTCTTGATGATATGCTCTCTGGCCTGTGTCAGCACATGTATAGTGACATCATCAGGAATCATATCCCTCTCAATAAGAGCTCTCGTGAAATTGAACTCTGTCTCAGAGGCTGCCGGGAAACCTACCTCGATTTCCTTAAAGCCTATATCTACAAGCATCTTAAAGAAGTCAAGCTTCTCCTCAAGACTCATCGGCTCGATCAGAGCCTGGTTGCCATCACGTAAATCAACCGAACACCACAGTGGTGCTTTATCTATATAATCCTTCTTAACCCAGTCATAAGTGCATTCAGGAGGCAGAAAATAACTGCGCTCGTATTTTTCATATCCTTTCATCTTAAAACCTCTTTTCGTTTGAACTGATATAATTGTAACACATAAGCGCAGTTATTGGAATGATTATATTTAATCACTTTGATTGATGTAATTTAATTTTTTATAAAAATATAATCAACTTTATTGATTTTGATTATTCTAATCAGATATTTAGGCTAAAATATCCGGCTAATCCTCTCTCTTATTACCCCAGAAAAACAATGCAACTGTTCCCGGACCTGTGTGGCTTCCTATAGTCGTACCGATATCATTTATCTCTACTTTGCCCTTCATCTTAGGGAAGGCAGCCTCTATCAGATCAGCTACGGCTTTAGCATCCTCATAGCATGCAGAATTTGATATATAGACCTTATCCGAATAATCGGCACCATCCTTGCAGAGTGCCTGCATCTTCACAAGCATCTCCTTTATTGCCTTCTTTTTGGTGCGGATTTTCTCACGCACAATAAGCTTTCCCTCATTGCTCACATTCATGAAAGGACAGATATTCAGCACATTTCCCACGAAGCCCGCAGTCTTTGAGATACGGCCGCCCCTGATAAAAAATGTAAGGTCTGATGAGAAGAACCAGTGATTCACCTCAAGTCTGTGCTCCATGGTCCAATCAGCCAGTGTATCAATATCCATGCCGCTATCCCTAAGGTCAGCGAGCTTATCCATCAAAAGACCAAAGCCTGACGATGCTGCCAGCGAATCAATCACATATATCTTTCTGTCAGGGTATTCCTCCTTAAGAGCCTCCTTTGCAAGCCTCGCCGAGTTGACTGTACCTGATATACCTGAGCTTAGTGTACAGTGAAGCACATCATATCCCTCATCCAGAAACTGCCTGAAGTACTCCATGTACTCCTCCTGATTGATCTGCGAGGTCTTTGTCATGGCACCTGCCTCCATTGCCTTGTAGAAATCAGGCAGTGGCATGGACTGTCCTAAATCATCCATATACTCTTTACCGTCAAGCTCATAGTGAAAGCATGCGTACTTAATATTTCTCTCGAGCATATGCTCTCTGGTAAGATCTGCTGTTGAACAGCAGCTAATCACATAATTTGACATATTATTTTCCTTTACCTTTTGACCTTTTATCATTATATGTAGTCAGATACATATGGTATCTCATGATATAAAATATCGTCAAGCTTTGCAACAGCATCATACGTAGCCTGTATTTTGCCCATCTGCAAAAGCTTCTCAGCACTCTTGTAGCCTAAAAGCAGTGTGGTAAACGTGCCAATAGACATGCTTAGGTGATGCTGTGGCTTTTTGTCGGTGAGAGCACAGTGCCCTTTCTCAAAATCAATGACAAATGTGCCATTGTTCCACAGAAGAAGGTCATCTGCTATCTCGAAGCTAAAGCAGCCGCCCGGGCCATCCGGGTCACAGTTATACTGTGATATAAACTGCGCCACGTCGATGATTCTGCCCATGGCATATGGTCTTATTGTCTCCTTTATATCACTGTCATCGAGCTCAAAAGCGATTGGCTCGCTGTAATAGTTGTTGCCTCTGACCTCATCAATCATGGAATCGTGCGCATGAATGTACTCCCACAGACCAAGCTGCGCCTCACGGTTTAAGTAGATGAGCTCCTTGATGTGCATGACATCGGAGCTGATAAGATACACCATATAGCCACACGGTTCATCATCCTCGTTATAGTAGATGGCGACCATCGTATCGTCCTCATCCCAGCGGAAGTACTCCTCCCAAGCCAGATTGTTTCTGTACAGACAGCCGTGAGTCTTCGCGGCAAAGTGAGTATGAAGCTTCTTAAACTGCTCGTCATCCCACTGCACACGGCGCACATAGCCCGGCTCCTTAAGCTTTGTAGGAATCTGTCTGTCCTTTATCACATATGTCATCTTGTTTGAGATAATCTCCCAGCCAAGTCCTCTGTAAAGAGGTATGGAGTATGGATACAAAAGGGCAAACGACTTGTTGCTATCGCGCATCCTCGTAAGACTCTTTCTCATAAGCTTTTTCATGAGACCATGACCTGTGTACTCAGGATACGTGCACACACTTGTGACAAAGCCTACCTCGTAGCGCTCACCATATATATTCATATCGAGCGGATATACCGCAAACTGAGCCACAAGCTCCTCTTTTTGGTCTATGATATTGAAGCAGCCAAGCACATCAGCTCTCTCAAGCACCGGAAACTTCGACTGCTTGATTTCATCATCCTTCCAACCGGTCTCGGCAAGATCTGCCTCTGTTACCTGAAAAGCATAACGAAGCAGTGCATTGTATTCCTCCGCATCGTCCTTTGTCAATACTCTTATCTTAAATTCATCTGATTTAAAAGAATGCATAGTGTCCTTTCTCACCTGTCTTTACTGTATGACCATACATATTTTCCGAAATAATCCTAAAAATATAATAGTCCCAAATTCCTAAAAAGTCAATCTTTTGACTCAATAATGATAAATTTTCCTCTATGGATATCAATCACTGCATGGTCATCAATTATTTCATTGGATATGCCAAGCGATGTAAATCTGTCAAAGGAATAATCCGTAACAGGATACTTAAAGCCTCTAAGGCTCACCTCATTGTCGTCTGTCACTGCTATAAGCGAGACAAACCTGCCATACTGGGCTGATTTTTCAATGGTTACGGGCCTATCCGCCATTCTTATACGGTTGTTTGTATCGATAATGCTGATATCAGTTCCACTTTCCAATCCTATTCCCAAAAGTGAAATATTGCCGAGCACATGATCTATTCTGCTTCCTGTTGCTCCAAGCATCACTATGCTTCGTGCACCCTCTCTTATGGCAAGTCTTATGGCATACTCTGTATCAGTATCATCCTTTATGGGATTGAGCCTGTGTATCTCGGTCTGTCCCTTTCTCTCAAAATACTCTAAGGCCTTTGTCGTGGCTGAATCGAAATCACCTACAATTATATCAGGCGTGACATCGTTTTCGTACAGGAAATCCATTCCGCTGTCAGCCGCGATTATGGCATCTATTCCATCTGTCTTTATCTCATTTAAGCCGAATTCCTTATCTGTTTTTCCACCACATACAATCAAATACCTCATTTTGTCCACCTTCTTATAAATAACATATCCACATTTGCTACAGCCCCGGAAGCATTTCCGTTTTAACCTGCATCTGTTACATCATGATATTCAGAAAACCTTTTACATTTTCTTCTATATCTCCGTTAAACACCGCACTTCCCGCAACAATGATATTGGCTCCTGCCGCAAGCAGTGTCTCCACGTTCTCAAGATTAACACCACCGTCCACCTCGATATCAGCCTTATTTGCGGTTTTCTCAAGAAGTGCCTTTAAGTCGCGCACCTTGTCTACAGTGTACGGAATAAGCTTTTGTCCTCCAAAGCCCGGATTTACAGTCATGATAAGCACCATGTCCACCTTAGGAAGCACATACTCTATGGCTGAGAGCGGAGTAGCCGGATTTAATGCTACACCTGCCAGTATGCCCTTTTCCTTTATTGCCTCGATTGTCCTGTCAAGATGCTTACATGCCTCCGCATGGACTGTGATGATATCTGCTCCTGCTGTCGCAAAATCATCTATATATCTGACCGGCTCATCTATCATCAGATGCACATCAAACATACGATCTGTGCACTTTCTGATTGTCTTTATGACAGGCAGTCCTATCGATATGCTTGGAACGAAGCTGCCGTCCATAACATCTATATGCACATACTGTGCTCCGGCCTCATCAAGCTGCTTAAGCTGCTCTCCGAGTATTGAATAATCCGCTGATAAAATTGATGGTGATAAACAGTTCATGTTTTCCTCCGTTTGATTATGCTTTAAATTAATACTTTTGTCTGTTTTTAAGCTCCTCATATAAAAGCTTATAATTATCATACCGCACCTGCGATATTTTCCCATCTGCAAGAGCTTCCTTCACGCCGCAGTCCGGCTCATTTATATGACTGCAGCCCTGAAACCTGCAATATGGCTCATATTCTACAAACTCCGGATAACATGTCCACAGATCTTCCTTTTCAAAGCCCGGCACATCCATCGAGCTAAAGCCCGGTGTATCCATGATATACGTGCCATCCTTTATCGGGATAATCTCAGAATGTCTGGTCGTATGCTTTCCGCGCTCTATTTTCTCACTTATATGTCCGGTCTCCATCTGCACATCATCCTGCAGACAGTTGATGATAGATGACTTGCCAACTCCCGAGGGACCTGCAACCGTGGTCGTCCTTCCCTCTAAAATGTGCTTTATCTCATCTATGCCCTCACCTGTTTTCGTGCTGGTAAAAAGCACTCTATAGCCAGCCGGCTCGTATATGCTTTTAAGCTCCTGCTGCTCTTTAGGTGTGATTAAATCCTTTTTGTTGAAGCATATGGTAACCGGGACATGCTGATACTCCATCATACACAAAAACCTATCAAGCAGGTTGAAATTGGGATCCGGCTTTGCGGATGCAAAAATAACCAGGGCCATGTCTATATTGGACACAGCCGGCCTGATAAGTTCGTTTTTCCGTGGCAGTATACGCTCGACATTGCCTATGTGCTTTTCATCATCGAGGACTGCTATGTCGACTATATCGCCAACCAGCGGCTTTATCTTTTGTTTTCTGAAGGTGCCTTTTGCTTTGCACTCGTAGAGAGTACCGCCTGTGGCAGTTTCTTTTGCTTCTTTGGTTTCTTCTACGTAGACGTAGTAGAAGCCGGCAATTCCTTTAATAATTTTTCCTGTCATGGTTTTCCTTGTGTGCTTTTGTATTTGCAGGAGTCACGCTTTCGGCGGGGTGCATGCCGCGCTTTGAGGTTGTGTGGGTGGCGGGGGCAGGCATATATTCCTCTTAAAAAATATGAAGCCAGCCCCGGGCTCTCCTACGGACGGGCTATGGCTTGCTCTGCCCTGTTTTTTCCTCGGTAGGTTTATGGCACCCCGGGGCAATTCATATTTTTTCCTCGGAACACATGTCTGCCCCGCTATCTACAGTCCTTCTCCGCGAGTTCAGGTTCTCGTCCGCGGGTTGGTGTGGTAGTGGGGTGCGGATAGCACCCACCTTGTGGGTGCTATCCGGTGGCTACAATAAGGACATGTATTGTGTTGCTGCTTTATGCGCTATATGTGTATTGTGTGTATTTACAAATACGATGGCGATACGGAAAACTTGACGTAGCTGCGCTACGGCTCGTTTTCCTCGTGCTGCCCCAAGCTATGGCAATATCTACCTATTTTTTGCTATTCCGGTTTATAATAATTATTTAACTTCTCTTATGCTTATGGCACGCTATACGTTACTGGATCAAGTGTGACAGTTGCAGGATTTCCTGCTTCATCTGTTTCCCCTGTCTGAACTGTCCAAGTAACCACAATACTTCCTGTAGCTTCTTTCATTGTTCCGGAAACTGTAAATGATGACGTATTTTCATATGAACCCTTATCGTATACAGTTCCACTTTTACCTACAAGCTTATACTCTGCTTTTACTACAGTTCCCTCTCCACTATAACTAATTCCTTTACTTACGTTAGTCGATATCTCCTGCTTTCCCTTACTGAGTGTAAGTGTGATTGTGGTGCCTGCGGCTACGGTTTCACCGGATTTGGTCTGGCTGATTACGTTGCCGACGGCTACGGTGTCGCTGTACTGGGAGTCGGCGTAGGTGTACTTGAGGCCTGCTCCTGCGAGGGCGCTTTCTGCCTGTGACTGTGAGGCGCCTACTACGTTTGGCACGGTGATTGGCTTCTGGCCCGGTGAAAGGGTGACTGTTACTGTGCTGCCCTTTGCGGCCTGGTTCTTTGCTGATGGTGACTGTGCTGTTACTACATCTGCTGCTACACTGTTATTGTAATCTCCATACTCGAAGGTGACACTAAAGCCTGCTGACTCGAGTGTACTCTTTGCCGAGCTCTTGGTCTTTCCGATTACACTTGGTATCTTGACCATCTCTGATGTACTATCACCTTTTCCTGCGATAACTACATTAATCTGTGAACCACGCTTTACTGTATCTCCGGCCTTGACATCCTGATCAAGGATTGTGCCGTCCTTTTCATCTGACTGCTTTGTCTCAAATGCAAATACTGTGAGGTCAAGCTTTAAGCGGTCTACTGCCTTCTGAGCATCATCCACTGACATGCCTCTGATGTCAATCATCTGGCCCTCTGTCTCAGTCTGTGTCTCTGACTCTGATTCAGACTCGGTCTGTGTCTGTGACTCTGTCTGCTGTGACTCTGAGTTCTTTTTGCCGCCAAACTTAAACACTCCTGCCACTGAAAGTGCAAGATATATGATAACTATTACAATGATTACGGCTGTTACTATACCCATGATCGTGATTGCTTTATCCATCTTTGGATTTAAAAGCTTGCCGTCATCATCATCGTCATCGTCTTCTTCGTCATCATCGTCGTCTAAGAGTGACTCATCATATTCATCATCATCGTCTTCACCGTCAGCATACTCATCATCATTATCTGCATCGGTATCATCATCGTTTAAGTCCTCTGCGACACCTCTGCCCTCTTTTATCTTGTCAAGCTCATCCGGGCTTATAACCTTGGTCTTGCCACCGTCAACGAGTGGTGCTATTGTGACAAAATCCTCATCAGGATGCGCAAGAGAGCGCCTTATGTCTGTGAGAAGCTCCTCAATAGTCTGGTATCTGCGGTCCGGTGTCTTTTGTGTACACTTTAAGATGATTTTCTCAAAGCTGATTGGCAGATCCGGTGCGTAGATGCTTGGCCTTGCAATCTCCTCCTGTAAGTGCTGCAGTGCAACTGCCACTGTGGTATCACCGTCAAACGGCACACGGCCTGTAACCATCTCAAACATTACGATTCCCAGTGAGTAAATATCACTTCTGCCATCAACGAAGCCGTTTCTTGCCTGCTCCGGAGATGCGTAGTGTACTGAGCCCATCACATCTGAGCTTATTGTATTTGAAGATGTAGCCTTTGCAATTCCAAAGTCTGTCACCTTTACCTTGCCATCTGTAGAAATAATGATATTCTGCGGCTTGATATCACGGTGGATGATATTTTTATTGTGAGCGGCCTCTATGCCCCTTGCCACCTGGATTGCAATACTTGCAGACTCCTTGAATGACAGCTGGCCCTTTTTCTCGATATAAGTCTTAAGTGTGATACCCTCGACATACTCCATGACAATGTAGTACAGACCATTCTCGCTGCCTACATCATAGATATTTACGATATTTGGATGCTCAAGTCCTGCTGCTGACTGTGCCTCAGCACGGAACTTGGTCACAAATGAACTATCCTCCGAAAACTCCTGCTTTAAAACCTTTATAGCTACAAAACGGCTCAGTATATGGTCTTTTGCCTTGTATACATCAGACATGCCGCCTGCGCCAACCTTGCTTAGGATCTCATATCGATCCGATAAAAAACTTCCTATCTCTAACATCTGTTATTACCTCGTCTTAAAATGGTTTAATAATCATTACAGTGATATTATCGCGGCCACCGTTTGCATTGGCCATGGCGACAAGCTGTGACGCTGCTGTCTCGATATTATCATTTTGCCTAATAGTATCGCATATTTCTTTATCTCTCACCATATTGGTAAGTCCGTCTGTACACAGAAGAATCCTGTCGTCCTCACATAGCTCGACCTCAAAAAAATCTGCCTCCACATGATCTGCTGCCCCGACAGCTCTCGTGATGATATTCTTGTCCGGATGAACTCTCGCCTCGTCGGCATTTATCTCACCCATCCTGACCATCTCATCAACCAGTGAATGATCCCTGGTAATTTGTCTGATCTGCTCTGTGCCACCTACAATATAAAGCCTGCTGTCACCTATATTGGCCACAAAAAGCTTGTTTCCTATAATAGTTCCTATGACTAAGGTGGTACCCATTCCACGCTTAGCTTCATCCCCACGAGACTCAGCCACCAAAAGCTCATTTGCCTTGTTGATAGCCTCTTTGATGATGGATACCGGTTCATCCCCGGCATTTCTCGATACCGATGCAACCACACGCTCTATAGTGTATCTGGAAGCATAGTCACCGGCTTTGTGTCCTCCCATTCCATCTGCTACGATGAAAAGATTCGGAAGATTTCCTACTGCAGTGTCAGACGAGAAATAAAAATCCTGATTCATCTCACGAATAGCACCTGCATCCGTAATGGAAAACGTCTTCATCTAGTTTATTCCTCTCTCTTTATCTATATGCTTCTTGCGAAGCTGTCCACAGGCACCGTCTATATCTCTGCCCATTTCCCTTCTAATAGTAACATTAATTCCGTTTTTTTCAAGCCTATTTTTAAAAGCCTCTATAACACCCTTGTTGGACTGCACGTAGTCGCGCTCCTTTATCGGGTTTACCGGAATCAGATTTATATGGCAGTTCATGCCATGTACGAGTGCCGAAAGCTCTGCTGCATCCTCGGCTGTATCGTTCACTCCGCCTGCCAGGCTATACTCAAAGGTGACTCTGCGGCCGGTCTGTGCAAAATAATATTTGCATGCATCGACCACATCATGTATATCATAGCTGTTTGCAACCGGCATGAGAGCTTTTCTCTTTTCCTGGTTGGAGGCATGCAGTGAAAGCGCCAGCGTGATAGAAAGCTTTTCATCTGCAAGCTGTCTCATGCGCGGTACGAGACCACATGTGGAAACTGTCAGATTGCGCTGGCTGATATTGATACCGTTTTCATCAGTAAGAAGCTCTATAAAGCGCAGCAGATTGTCGTAATTGTCAAGTGGCTCGCCTGTGCCCATGACAACCACATTTGAGATGCGCTCTCCTATGTCCTTGCCTATCTGATAAATCTGGTCAATCATCTCGGACGGCCTAAGCCCCCTGACGAGACCGTCAAGAGTGGATGCACAGAATCTGCACCCCATCCTACAGCCAACCTGCGAAGATATGCATACAGAGTTTCCATGCTTGTACTTCATAAGCACACTCTCTATGACGTTGCCATCGTCCAGTGCAAAGAGATATTTTCTCGTGCCATCGAGCTTTGACACCTGCACCTCCTCTTTTTTTAGCGAGATGAGTATTGCATTGTCCTTTAATACCTGTATGAACTTTTTTGAAATATTGGTCATCTCATCAAAGCTTTCCACATGCTTCACATGAATCCACTCATATATCTGCTTCGCACGGAATTTCTTTTCTCCGAGCGATATGATAAACTCTGTGAGCTCATCCATATTCATTGATTTGATGTCAGTTAGTTGTTCTTTTATCTGTTCCATATTATTTTTATTAAATCTGCATTTAACTATTGTTTATAATTCTACTAATTCGAACCAATTTATATTTATTAATTCATGATTTACTTTAATATCATAATTTGCTTTTTATAAATCTTGCAATAAAGAATCCGTCACTTCCATGCTCACCGGGCAGTATCTGTTTCATTCCGGTGCCTTCAGCAAAGCTCTTATCCAGCTCAAACTCCGGATGCTTTTCAATAAACCACCTCACATTGTCCTCGTTCTCAGCCTCATCTATCGTACATGTACTGTACACGAGCACTCCGTTTGGCTTCACGTATGTATGCACGGTATCAAGTATCTGTCTTTGAAGAGCGGCAAGCTCATCTACAGACTCAGGTGTCATCTTGTAGCGGATATCCTTCTTTCTTCCGAGCACTCCAAGCCCTGAACACGGCAGATCACAGATCAGTATATCTGCCTTTCCCGCAGAATCAGCATCAGGCACTGTGGCATCCCACACCTCTGCCGACATATTTTTAAGACCATGCCTGTCTATATTTTCCTCAATCATACCGACCTTGTTATCGGTCAGGTCACGCGCGAGCACATGACCGCTTCCCTGCAAAAGCTCAGCTATATGGGTGCTCTTGCCACCCGGTGCTGCGCATACATCTATCACATAGTCGCCCTTCTTTGGAGCAGCCGTCTGTGCGACAAGCATGGAGCTGATATCCTGCACATAGAAAAGTCCGTCTCTGAAGCTCTGCAAGCCATTCAAATAATCAAATCCAGATATAACAAACGCATAATCAAGTTCATCAACTGCTGTGACCGTCACACCCTCTGCCTCAAGCATCGCGCGAAGCTCATCCGGAGTACACCTGGTCAGGTTTGTCCTGATACTTATTGTGCTCTTATTGTGAAAGGCCTTGAAAATCTCCTCTGCCTTCTTCTCTCCGTATGCCGCAACAAATCTGTCCACTATCCACTGTGGCATAGAGTATCGGATACTTAAGGTATCAAACTGTACTGAATCTATATTTCTTGCAATATTTCTGAGAACACCATTTACAAAGCCCGAAAGCTGTGCAAACTTATGCCTCTTTGCAAGCTTCACCGCCTCATTGCATACAGCTGAATCCGGCACCGCATCCATGTACTTTATCTGGTAGACGCTCATGCGAAGAAGGTTTCTGATGAAGGGCTTCATCTTCCTTACCTTTGTCTTTGAAAAAGAGTCTATGATGTAGTCAAGCTGCAGCATATACTCGATAGTGCCGTCAACAAGCCTTGTCATAAAGGCTCTGTCCTGCTTTGACAGATACTGATACTTGTCAAGCACACTACGAAGCACGATATGCGAAAATGCTCCACGCTCATTAATCTCAATAAGCATCTCAAGGGCAAGCTCACGCGTATCTACAGAGTGCTCATTATGCGCTGCCACGTTTGATTTTGCCGGTCTGCCCGGTATATTATTTTTGTTTATTTGGCTATTTTTATTATTATGATTATTTATATTCTTATTCGATGTCATATAGTTTAACCTACTTGCAGCTAAAACAGTATCAGTCGTCCCGTCTGCGTCCGTTTGTGATAAGTATTATACGAAGGAGCTGTAAAATAGCAGCCGCCGCACTGGCTACATAGGTAAGTGCCGCTGACTTGAGCACTCTTCTTGTGTACTTAAGCTCGTCATCTGCAAGTATGCCCTGTGTACGAAGCATGACAAGCGCACGTCTTGAAGCATCAAACTCTACCGGCAATGTCACGAGCTGGAAAAGCACTGCTGCCGAAAACAGCAATATGCCTATATCAATAATAAGCCCTGACGAGCGTGTGTTAAAGAACAAGCCGATAAGTATGACCGGCCATGCAAGCATGGAGCCAAAATTAGCTATAGGCACAAGTGCACTCCTGATTGAAAGAGGAGCATAGCTTTTTGCATGCTGTATAGCGTGTCCACACTCATGGGCTGCTACGCCAAGTGCTGCGACCGATGTGGCATTGTACACAGGATCAGATAAATTCACTGTTTTGGTTCGCGGATCATAGTGATCCGTCAGACTGCCGGACACATGACGCACCTGCACATCATATATGCCTGCCGCCTGAAGCACTCTTTGAGCTACCTGTGCGCCATTCATGCCTGACATGCTTCTCAGCTGCGAGTATTTATTAAATGTACCTTTAACTCTTGCCGATGCGATCATACATATCACTGCACCTATCACAACGAGTATATATGTCGGATCCCAGTAATAATATCCCATGTATCATCTCTCCTTGCTGCTTATTATAATGCGTATAGTAGTTTGTCAATAATTACTTATAATGAATAACTATAATGTGAAGAACGAGCCCTCTTCCACATGACAGCCTCTCAAAAACGAACCTGTATCCATGCGCTTCTTGCCCTGGAGCTGTACCTCTACTAAAGATAATGCTCCTTTTCCTGTCTGTACATACATATCATTTTTTCCGATATGATAAATGCAGCCCGGCTCATAATCATCGCTGCCGTCAATCACCTTTGCACTCCACACCTTAAATGTCTTACCGTTTAAGTGGGTGTATGCGCTCGGCCATGGATTAAGCCCCCTTATAAGCCTCTCAATCTCAACAGCCGGCTTTGTCCAGTCGATAAAGCCAAGCTCCTTACTGATCATTGATGTATGTGTGGCCTCCTCGCTGTTTTGAGGAGTATACTCTGCAGTGCCATCCTCTATCATCTTCATGGTCTCCACACACAGCTTTGCTCCCTCTGCTGAGAGCTTATCAAACAGGCTGCCGCCGGTCTCATCAGGTGCGAGTCTGACTGTACTCTTTGCAATCATATCGCCGGTATCGACGCCCTCATCCATCCTCATGGTAGTGACACCTGTAAACTCGTCACCGTTAATCACAGCCCACTGGATAGGAGCCGCACCTCTGTACTTTGGCAGAAGTGAAGCATGCACATTGATACAGCCGTATCGAGGCATATCAAGAATACTCTTTGACAGAATCTGTCCAAAAGCAACCACAATTATTATATCTGCATTAAACTTTCTGAGATACTCTATATTAGCAGTCTCTCTTATTTTAACCGGCTGGAATACCTCAATACCGTGCGAAAGCGCACACTCCTTGACCGGTGTATACTGCATTGTCTTGCCGCGGCCCTTTGGCTTGTCGGGCTGTGTGACAACCAGTGCCACCTCGTGCCCTGCCTCTATAATTGCCTCAAGTGTTCCCACCGAAAAGTCCGGTGTTCCCATGAAAATTACTCTCATCTTACTGCCTCCCAGATATTTTCCAAGCTCAGATAACAAATGTCATCCTAATGATTACTCCTGTGTATCCTCATATGTCACATCGTGAAGTGCGCCCTCAACCTTCTCCACATAGAGATGTCCGTCGAGATGGTCAAGCTCGTGGCAGATACATCTGGCCAAAAGCTCTTCTCCCTCTATCTCATACTCATTCATATCCTCACCCATGAAGCGGGCCTTTACATGATTCGGGCGTGTTACCTGTCCGGCCTTTCCCGGTATCGAAAGACAGCCCTCATCGCCGGTCTGCTCTCCGTCAGACTCGATAATTTCAGGATTAATCATCACGATTGGACCCTCGCCCACATCGATAACAACGATCCTCTTTAATATGCCAACCTGTGGTGCAGCAAGTCCTACACCATTGGCCTCATACATAGTCTCAAGCATATCATCAATAAGTGTTACTATCTTTGGAGTCACCTCCGTAACCTCTCTGCAGACCTTGCCAAGTACAGGGTCTCCCTCCACTCTAATAGTTCTAAGTGCCATAATTGCCTCCTTCTATATCTATCAAAATCCACTCATCGGATTGAAATCAAATGAGATATTAGCATTTTTCATTGCCGTATCAGCTTTCACAGCCTGCTCTATGCCATCCTTTATTGAAATGAGCGCCGCATAGTCAGATGTCTTCATGTAAATCACCTTGCGGTATATGTCATTTACCTTGGCGATGGTCGCATCCGCAGGACCGATGAGCTGAATCTGATGCCTATCATCCGGGCTTTGATTTTCATCTGCATGCGATATCATCTGCGCCGCTATATCGTACACTTGCTGTGCCATGCTGCCGCACTCACTCTCATCAGGTGATGTGACATGGACTAAAAGCATATTCCATACAGGCGGATAATGCATAAGCCTCCTGTACTCTATCTCCTTATCGTAAAAAGCCTCATAATCCTGCTCTTTGGCAGTCCGGATGGCATAGTGGTCAGGGTCGTAGGTCTGGATAACCACATTGCCGGGCAGCTTTCCTCTGCCGGCGCGCCCTGCCGCCTGTGTCAGCAGAGCAAAGGTGCGCTCCGCCGCATGAAAATCATTCACATGCAGTGACATATCCGCCGCCAGCACACCAACCAGCGTGACATTTGAAAAATCATGCCCCTTTACAATCATCTGCGTACCGATAAGTATATCGGCCTCATGATTGGAAAATGCCTGCAGAATCTTCTCATACGCATCCTTCGCCCTCGTGGTGTCATAATCCATGCGCAGTATACGCGCCTGTGGAAAACGCTTTGCCACCATCGCTTCTATCTTCTGTGTGCCGGCCTTAAAGCCGCTAATGTACTTCGAGCCACAGCTCGGACACACCTTAGGCACCGGCTGTCTGTAGCCGCAGTAGTGACAGACCATCACTCCGCCGCTATGTTCACTGAGTGATACATCGCAATGAGGACATTTTACCACAAAACCGCACGCTCTGCACGACATAAATGCCGATTTGCCCCTTCTATTTAAAAAAAGCATGGTCTGCTGGCCATTTAGAAGCCTCTCCTCCATGAGCTCCTGAAGCCTGGTTGAAAGAATCGAGCGGTTTCCCTCACGAAGCTCCTGCCTCAAATCGACAACCTCACACTTTGGAAGAGGTCTGTCGTCCACGCGCTTATCCAGCTCCAAAAGCCTGTAAACGCCTGTCTTCGCCTTGTAAAAGCTATCCACCGACGGTGTTGCAGAGCCAAGTACCACAATAGCATCGGACATGCGCGCATACTCTATCGCCACCTCCCTGGCATGATAGCGCGGCACCGACTCGCTCTTGTATGAATTCTCGTGCTCTTCATCTATTATGATAAGTCCTAAATTTGAAAAAGGTGTGAACAGCGCCGACCGCGGGCCAATCATGATGTCAATATCACCATTCTTAGCTCTCTCAAACTGGTCATAACGCTCACCATTTGAAAGTCTTGAATTGATTATCGAAACCCTGTTCCCAAATCTTGCAAAAAAACGCATCACGGTCTGGTAAGTGAGGGCAATCTCGGGAATCAGCACAATCGCCTGACGCCCGGACTGTATACAGTGTGCGATAAGCTCCATGTACACCTCTGTCTTGCCGCTTCCGGTGACACCCTTAATCAGATAAGTATTTCTAAGGCCAGCGGCAATGTCGCCTTCTATCGCATCAACCACACTCTGCTGCGCGGCATTCAGTACCTTATCATAGGTGTCCGCACTCATATGCTCCACAGGATTTCTGTAGCCGCTCTGTGTGATGACCTCGATAAAGCCGCTCTGCTCAAGCGCTCTTATAGTGGCAGCCGACACCGACAGCTTGCCTGTCACAAAGGAATACTCAAGGCGCGCCCCATCATCAGCATCGATCAGCGCACGAAACAGCCTGGCCTTTGCCTTTTGTTTTTTTGCCTCGCAAAGCGCAAGCTGCGCCCTTGCCTTTACCTTGTCTATTTTCAGTGCAATACTGCGGCTCACCTGCTCCTTAGCCTGCTTCTTTACAGGTATAACAGTCTTAAGCGCCTGATTCATGGTAGAGCCGTAATTGCGCCGTATCCATGCCGCAAGTGCGATGAGCTTTGCCTCCACAGCCACAGAGTCTTCCTTTACCCCGATAAGAGGCTTTGTCCTTGCCGGGTCGTACTCAGGCTTATCCGTGACCTCAATCACATAGCCTGTGATAGTGCGGCTGCCAAATGGAATATCCACGCACACACCCGGACGGATGTCGCATAAAATCTCATCCGGGATGCTGTACTGAAATGTCTTATCCAGTTTTTCGTGGGATATATCCACAATCACGTTGGCATACATAACTGATACTATTTAACTCCTTCGTATTTCTCCTCGCAGTACTTGCAGCGGTAGATTTCGTTTTTCTCATCGGAAAGCACGAAAATCTGGTCAAGTTCCTGCTCAATTGAAGTAATGCATCTTGGGTTTTTGCACTTGATGACATTTTTCACCTGATGAGGCAGCTTAAGCTCCATCTTGTCCACAATCTTGTCACCCTTTATCACATTTACAGTGATATTGTGGTCGATAAATCCAAGGATATCGAGGTCTAATGACTCTATCGGACACTCTACCTTGATGATATCCTTCTTGCCCATCTTGCTGCTCTTTGCATTCTTTATGATTGCAACTGTGCAGTCGAGCTTGTCAAGCTTTAAATCCCTGTAAATCTGAAGACTCATACCTGCCTTGATATGATCGAGCACAAAGCCCTCATGTATTCCACTTATATTCAGCATATTATCCTCCTTTAGTCCTCAGCCAGTCCAAGCAATGTCAGAATAAGCGCCATACGCACGTAAACCGCATACTGTGCCTGCCTGAAATAGCATGCTCTCGGGTCATCATCCACATCAACAGAAATCTCATTCACACGTGGGAGCGGATGAAGTACAATCATATCATCCTTTGCAAGCTCCATCTTCTCCTTTGTCAGAATGTAGAAATCCTTCAGACGCACATAGTCCTCCTCATTGAAGAAACGCTCCTTCTGGACACGTGTCATGTAGAGCACATCAAGCTCTCCCATGGCATCCTCGAGCTTTTCTACCTCCTTGAACTCGATATTGTTGGCACGAAGCACATCATCGCGCACATAGTCAGGCACCTTAAGCTCCTCAGGCGAGATAAGCACAATCCTCACATTATCATATCTGATGAGTGCATTGATCAGTGAATGCACTGTACGTCCAAACTTTAAATCTCCGCAAAATCCGATTGTGATATTATTCAATCTGCCCTTGATGGAACGGATTGTAAGGAGATCAGCAAGTGTCTGGGTAGGATGCTGATGACCTCCATCGCCTGCATTGATTACAGGGATACGCGATTTCTCTGAAGCCACAAGCGGTGCACCCTCCTTAGGATGACGCATGGCACAGATATCCGCATAGCAGGAAATAACCCTGATAGTATCTGAAACGCTCTCGCCCTTTGACGCAGATGACGAATCAGCACTGTGGAAACCTAACACCGAGCCTCCCAAATTAAGCATGGCAGCCTCAAAGCTAAGCCTGGTTCTTGTGCTTGGCTCGTAAAAACAGGTTGCAAGCTTCTTTCCATCGCACTTGTGTGCATATTTCTCAGGATGAGCCTCTATATCATTTGCAAGATCCAGAAGCTTGTCCAACTCTTCTACAGAAAAATCCAACGGACTCATTAAGTGACGCATAATTTGCCTCCATTCTTTTTCGCGTAACAATTTTTTTACATTTTTTCTATCATATAATAACTTAGCGCAATATTCAAGTTGGCTTTTACACTTTTTTGTTGTAGAATATATGTCAGAATGCAACTGTTCTGAATGCTTAGCAATTGTAGTGAAGTTTTCATACAATTACGACAATTTCAACATCAAAAAGGAGAATAATATGTCTGTAAATGAATCACAAATCAAAAACACCACCGCCGGCGCAATCGATGATGACGATGCTGTAATCTTTAAAGAGAGAAAGAGACTGCTGTTTCTCGGTCTGCCGTGGACTTTCACAAAATATACCGTCACACCGTCCTTTATCACTGTAGAGTCCGGACTCTTAAGCACCACAGAGGATGACTGCTACATGTATAAGGTAGCTGATGTAAAGCTTACCACATCACTGATGGAGCGCATTTTTAAGCTCGGCACCATAGTCTGCTACACAGGCGACGTTACAAACCCTGAGCTTAAGCTCGTTCACGTAAAGCACTCACGCGAGATAAAGAACTATCTGCTAAAGCAGTCTGAAGCCGCAAGACTTAAAAGACGCACCTTAAACACTGTGGATATCGGTGCACACGGAGCAGACATGGCAGATTTGGATCATGATGGTATTCCGGATTCTATGGAATAATACAGCCATTGCTGCGCAGCTGATTTTGCTCATATATGTGTGGATCTGAATAGTTACTCATGTCCATAAATAAAAAATGCGGTCGTATGACCGCATCTTTTATTTTTCAGGTAACTATTCAGAATAATTGCACAGATTAATATACCAGTCCATCGTTCTGCAAATAACCAGCACAATAACTTGCATGAATTTCCATCTGTAACATCAGAAAAGCTTGACATCTAGCAGCAGAACATCTGCCAGCAAAGAAATGTAGCTAGCAGACTGCAGCACTCGCTGCCCCTGCCACTAGGGCGTCCGTATATGTCTCCCATATCCGAATACCACGAGCCACCATTTTCAATTATCTGCATAAACTGGCGGTACTGCATGTTGTTTGGCTCAAGCGACACTGCTCGCTGTATGTGTTCTATGGCTGTCGCTGTGTTGCCGAGCTTTTGGTTTGCGATGGCACTGTAGTAGTACCACCTTCCGCGTCTCTCAGCAAAAGGTACCTCCTCAAGCACCTTCAGTGCCTCATTGTAGTAGCCGTTGCTGATGAAATTGCCTGCTGCACGCACCTTTGGATTGTCATCCTGTGCACTGCTGCCTGCATTATTGTAGGTATAGCGGCCATAGAAACCGCCAAACGGTTCACCTGCTCCAAATGGATCACCTGCTCCAGGTCCACCACCATATGCTCCACCATAGGAGCTGCCTCCGTATGAGCTGCTGCTTCCCGCACCGCCATATCCACCGGCTCCGGCAGCACCGGACTGCTTTTCCTTCATTATCTGGTCATATGCCTGCTGCACCTGCTTAAACTTCTCCTCAGCCTGATCCTTGTTAGGATTGTTGATATTGGCATCAGGATGATATTTTCTGCTTAAGCTCCTGTAGGCCTTTTTTATTTCATCGTCACTTGCACTGCGGCTGACACCGAGCACCTGATATGGATCTATCATTTATGTTTCTTCCTTTTCTTCATCTGAATATACTCATACTTGCTCCACACACCGGAGTATAGAACATTTCTGATTATATCCGCATGTAAGAGAATTGGCAACCTCTCAAATATTTTTGCTGCCTCTGAAAGCATAGATGTCATCATAAGCCGACAGGATTTGTCAAATTTTTCGCTGTCATTATTGCAGCAATGCATGAGCTGTATAAGTGGATTATATGATTTCTTTTTCACATCATCCCCTATGTCCTCATACGCATCCATTATATAAATAAATTTGCCCATGTAGCAGCCAAATTCCTTCAAATCCGTCTGCCACTCATCCTGCTTCCACGCAAAAAGTATGCCGAGCATCTCCCCTGTCAGCCCCGCAACTGCATCAATATTGGTATCATTGCTCTTCTCGCACTCTGTAAGCCTTGCAATGTAGTCCTCTATCGCCTTAGCCTGTACCGGATAGCCTTTTTTTGCCTTCTCAAAGTCCTTTTTCAGCATCTCTGCGTATGTCTTCTTCGTCAGGCTTTTATCGTCCTTCCAGTCATCTATCAGGTTGTAGTATGCAAGCAGTATGTTCATAGCTGCAGCATACTCTGTAATCTCATTGGTGCGAAGTGTACGCTTCTTCGTAGGGTGCACGCTGCATACAAATCCACCCCTCGTCACACTATCCGGCTCGTACAGGCCTGTCAGAAGCACTATGAGAAAAGTCATGTCATAGTTTAGTGCCATCTGTGCACGCCTGCCATACTGCGACTTCATTGTCTGGCACAGCCCGCAATAATAGCTTTGATATATTTTTTTATTTTCCTCGGACAAGGTGTCCTTATTGACAGTTATATATCCAAACATTTCTCTTCTCCATGCTCTTATGTACAAGTATATATTGAGATACTAGCTGCGTCTCACGAACTGCTCTCTGCACTTCGGACAGGTAATACAGATCTTGCCATGTCCTCTTGGCACCCTGACCTCCTGCTTGCACATAGGGCACTTGAAGAACTTGTACTGCTTTCTCTGTGCAAAACGCTTTTTCCTGCGCTCTGCCTTTACGGTCCACTCATACCTGGCATTTAAAAACTTCTGATTCTCAGCATAGCGCTTGTTTACATTCCTCGAAAAAACGCGAAAATACATATGTATCATCAGTCCTATTGCCAATATATCAAGTATTGCCGACCTTGTAAATATTGAAACCAAAAGTAATATCATTACTACCCATGACTCAGCCCTTGCAAGCTCGTCCATCCCATTTCTTCCATTCATAAATCTTATAAATTTTTCTCTCATATTACCGCCTCGCCCTATATTTTCATTATAGCCAGATTCTTACCTCATACAGTGTCCACGCTATGAATTTGAGGTTTTAAATCGCTCTTTACATTATTAAGATAATATTGAAGATAAAAACCGTCAATAGACCTATCGTCTTTTAAGAAACATTTTATATTTCGTTTATTAAAGTTGGTAAAAGGGCTTGATTTTTGGAAAAATGCTTGGTATATTAAATAAATATGCAGGACAGGTGATCGCGGCTGCAGGTGTCGAAAGACCGCAGGTGAGGAAAGTCCGGGCTTCATAGGGCAGGATGCCGGTTAACGGCCGGTGGAGGAAACTCTAAGGACAGTGCAACAGAAATATACCGCCACTTTTGTGGTAAGGGTGGAATGGCAGTGTAAGAGACTACCGCCTCACTGGTAACAGGGAGGGCACATGTAAACCCCATCCGAAGCAAGACCGAAACAAAGCTTTGACGTGGCCCGCCAGCTTTAGGTAGGTTGCTTGAGGCGTCTGGCAACAGGCGTCCTAGATAGATGATCACTCAACGACATAACCCGGCTTATCGTCCTGCGTATTTTAATAATTTAAAGCCTATTGGCGTTTCGTAAAATAACTTATCAGTAACGTGCGCCGCAAGGTGCACCATTAAAAATGCAACTGAGATATCTCAGTTGCATTTTGTTTTTAGTTTTAAACATTAAAGCAGCTTCCTCCTACAAACTCACGAAGCAGTGAATTGTTTGGTATGCCGTCAGCCGGCATCGGAAGAAAGTAGTCTAAGAGCTTAAGCAGCCTCTTTGCCTCGAGATACTCCGGGCAGTCTCTTTCTATGCCAAAAAGCAACGGCTCCGCATACACCTTGAGTACCGCAAGCTCATACACAAGTGCAGAGTTGAACATCACATCCGCCTGTTCCTGGAAAGGAAATATATTCTCCCTTTCACCCTTTCTGACAGACGGCCACATAGCGATGGTCTCCATGGCATTGGTACCTCGTGTACGCGCATCACGCACAATCCGGCGTATAAGTCTTTCATCTGTGGTGGAAAGAGGATTGTGCTCATCAATATTGAGCTGTGTAAGCGCTGAGATATAGATTTTGAACTTGTGCTCAGACGGGATAAGCTGTGAAAGCCTGTCATTTAGGCCGTGAATACCCTCAATAACAAGTATATCATCAGGGCCAAGCACCAGCTTTCTTCCGCGGTACTCTCTCTTTCCTGTCTTGAAATTGAAGGAAGGCATATCAACAGCCTCTCCTTTAAGAAGCCTGTTCATATCCTCATTGAACAGCTTTATATCAATAGATTCAAGGCACTCAAAATCAAAGCTTCCGTCCGGATTCTTCGGGCAAAACTCCCTGTCCACATAGTAGTCATCCAGACTTAACGGATGTGGCTTTCTGCCCTTTGCGATAAGCTGGATTGACAGTCTGTTGGCAAACGATGTCTTGCCTGATGATGAAGGACCTGCTATCATGACAAATTTCTTTTTGTCATCCGAAGCGATCTGCGCTGCAAGATTTCCTATCTTCTGCTCCATCAGTGCCTCCTGGAGCAGCATGATTTCCTGTCCCCTGCCTGCTGCAATCGCATCATTTAGTGAGCCTATCGTGCCTATTCCAAGCATCTTGCTCCATTCCCTGGAATCATCCAGCGTATGAAACAGCTTATTTGATGTCACAAGCGGCTCAACGCTCCTGCTGTTGGCACCCGGAAAAAGAAGCACGAAGCCACTCTCATACGGCACTATATCAAAGTATTTGAGCATGCCTGTCGAGGGTGCCATAAATCCGTAGAAATAATCCACCACACCATCCAGCTCATAGAGATTGACTCTGGAGCTTCTCCTGTAGTGCAATAACCTCTCCTTATCATGCTGCCCTTTTTCCTTGAAAAGCTGCTCCGCATACTGTGTTTTTGCACTGTGCTTGGTAATTGGGAGGTCTTTTTCCACAAATGAGTACATGCTGCATACTATCCTGTCGATATCATGCTCTGTAACGCTTTTCTCAAGCTGACAATAATAGCCCTCACCGAGTGAATGCATCACATGAAGCTGTGTCATGCTGCCATATACATCGTATATAGCCCTCTGCAAAAGCAGCACAACACTTCTTCTGTATGTACGCCTGCCATCCCTGTCAGCTGTCGTCACGAAGCTAAGCTCACAGTCACTTTTTATTTTCTTATTCAGTTCACGAAGCCTGCCGTTTACAATTCCAAGGATTATGTCATCCTCATAATAATCCTTGAATCTGTCTGCTACGGCTTCTAAAGTATCACTTTCTGATGCTGTCACTGCCATGACCTGTCCGTCCGGCAAGGTCACCTTCACACTATATTCCTGCATTTCTTATTGCCCCCATAGTCGAATATGCTGCCTCATTGTATGCCATCATCTCGTTTATCTGCTCGATTCTGTCCATGATGGAATCACTCATCTCCTGTGTCCTTAGCTGCTGCATGATGGCAGCCAGCTTGTGGTGTTCCCTGACAAGAAACTTCCGAAGCACCGGATTACCGTTTTTGATAAGTACAGGTCCGTACAGATCGCATACAGTAACCGTCGTCTCGTCCATATTGTCCCATGCGGAATTGTCCGCACACGGCACACATCTGAACATCGGATAGTATTTTCCGTCCTCCAAAATCATATCCTCATCAACTATCTTATAGCCTGTGTTCCTTACATATTCACGGACTTTGCTCACTTCCGACTGTGGCTGCAGAATCAGCTCCTTTGCCGACCTGCACACTGTCTCCCCTGCGGTTAAAATGTGAATAACAAGCTCTCCTCCCATTCCTGCTATGACAATAGAGTCAACCTCTCCGTCGTGTATCGCTTCAAGCCCATTGGAAAGCCTTGTGGTAATCTTCTCTGTCAGACCGTTTGCCCTTATATGCTCATTGGCGCGCTCAAGCGGTCCCTTATTTATATCAACAGCAATTGCCTTCGGTATTATATTACCCTGCACCAGGGCAATAGGCACATAGCCATGGTCGGTTCCCACATCACACAGCGTGTAGCCGGCCGTGACCATTGATGCCACTGCCTTCATTCTTCTGGATAGCCTAATCATCTTACTCTAAGTAGTCCTTAAGCTTTCTACTTCTGCTAGGATGACGAAGCTTTCTCAGTGCCTTTGCCTCAATCTGACGGATACGCTCACGAGTGACGTTGAACTCCTTACCTACCTCTTCAAGGGTTCTGGCTCTGCCGTCCTCTAATCCAAAGCGGAGTGTGAGTACCTTCTGCTCTCTCTCTGTAAGAGTTCCAAGCACCTCCTCAAGCTGCTCCTTAAGAAGTGTGAATGCTGCCGCATCTGCAGGAACCGGTACATTATCATCCTTGATGAAATCACCAAGATGCGAATCCTCCTCCTCACCGATTGGAGTCTCAAGCGAAACAGGCTCCTGTGATATCTTGAGTATCTCACGCACACGCTCTACCGGCATGCTCATCTCCTTGGCAATTTCCTCCGGTGAAGGCTCTCTGCCAAGCTCCTGAAGGAGCTGCCTTGACACACGGATTAGCTTGTTGATCGTCTCAACCATATGCACAGGAATACGGATTGTTCTGGCCTGATCGGCTATGGCTCTTGTGATAGCCTGGCGAATCCACCATGTGGCATATGTAGAGAATTTGTAGCCCTTCTTGTAGTCGAACTTCTCAACTGCCTTGATGAGGCCCAGGTTTCCCTCCTGAATCAGGTCAAGGAAAAGCATTCCTCTTCCCACATATCTCTTTGCGATGCTGACAACAAGACGCAGGTTTGCTTCTGCAAGACGCTTTTTGGCATCGGCTCCCTTGTCCACATCCCTCTGCAGTGTCTTTATCTCTTCCTTTATCTCAGCCTTTTCCTCTTCCGATGCACCATCAAGGCGGCCCTTTAGTACATTGATCTTCTCGATTGCTACCGCTCCGTCCTCCATATTCTGGGCGAGCTCAATCTCCTCATCTGCTGAGAGAAGAGGTACCTTACCGATTTCCTTAAGATACATACGGACAGGATCCTCGACGCTGACTCCCTCCGGTACTGAGAGATCAATCTTTTCAACCTCTACCTCATCCTCTTCATCGAGTATGATATCATCATCCACGTCATCATCATTGCTGATCTTAAGCACGTCTATGCCGTTTTGCTCGAGATAATCTATTACCATCTCAAACTTCTCCGGATCCAGATTTAAGTCCTTGAAAAAATCTGCAATTTCCTGGTATTCGAGCATATTCTTTTTCTTTTTTCCAAGCTCAAGAATCTCAATAAGCTTCTGCTGGAATTTCAGTCTCTGCTCCTGCTCCTGTGCCATGTCTTTTTGTTCCTTTTTCTTTGCCATTTTATTTTCCTCTTTATTCTGGTATTTTTTGCAATTCTTCGAGTGCACGCTTATCCTCAATAATCCTCATCATGCCCTCCATATCTGTAGGTGCCAGATGCTTTGAGCGGTAGTCTATGCTGTTTTGCTTGATACGGACAACAGTCTCCCTGAGTGCGGTTGCCTTGTCATTTTTACCCTCCACCTGATGGATCGTGGCATTGAAAAGCCCTGCCACCTCACGCTGTTCGTCCTCATCGGTAAACATGCTTACTATCCTGGCCGGATTTACTGTATGCGTGGTCTCGTACTGTGAAAAAACCTCCTTAGCCACCTTGTGGTACAGCTCTTCGGTAAAGTCATCTGCACTGATACGCCCCTTTATCCTGTCAAAAAGTGAATTATCCTCTATGAGCCATGTGAGGAGAAGCTTCTGCGACTGCTTCATGCCATCCTCCTTTTTATTTTTCTCATTGATTCCACTTTTAAGCTTTGTCTGGGGCTTTACGATACCGCCCTTCATTGCCATACTGTTTACGAGCTTTCTTAAGTCGTCGTATGGTATGCTGTACTCTCTTGACACTGCCTGCGTATAGTTTGTCCGCTCAAGCTCCTCGGTAAAACCAAGCAGCTTCTTTGCGATTTCATTATAAAATGCGGTTTTTGACTCGGGATCGTCCATATCATAGCCTGCCTGCATGATCCGTATCTGAAACATAAAGCTGTTTTCAGCCTTTTTGATACGCTCCTCATACTCCTGTGCGCCAAGCGCCTTGATAAACTCATCCGGGTCCTTGTACGGCCGCATATTAATGACCTTTGTTGTGATGCCTACCTCCTTGAGTATCGGAATCGCACGCAGCGCTGCCTTTACCCCGGCGCCATCACTGTCATATGTCAGATACACCTCATTGGTGTATCTCTTTAATAGTGAGGCATGTCCGCTCGTGAGCGCCGTACCAAGCGACGCCACCGCATTGTCAAAGCCTGCCTGATGCAGTGCTATGACATCCATGTAGCCCTCACACAAAAGGAGCTGGTTTTTCCTCGTGCTCCTTGCTATATTAAGTCCGTAAAGATTACGGCTCTTATCAAATATCTTTGTCTCCGGAGAGTTTAAATACTTTGGCTCTCCGTCACCCATCACTCGGCCTCCAAAGCCTATGACGCGGTTGTGCACATCCATAATCGGAAACATCGCACGATTCCAGAACTTATCGTGCCCGCCTCTGACCTCATCTATCGTCACAAGACCTGTCTCCTTAAGTATCTCATCATCATAGCCCTTGCTGCGCAGATACTTGTACAGATCATCACTGTACTGGTCCGAGTAACCAAGCCCGAACTTCTGCATTGTCTCATCGGACAGCTCTCTCTTTTTGAAATACTCATGCGCCCTTTGTCCTCTCGGTCCACGAAGCAGCATATAAAAATACTTTGCAGCCTCTTTATTTATCTCAAGCAGCTGTGTGCGCCTGTCTGCCTCCCTCCTTTGTGCTGATGTCATCTCCTGCTTGGGAAGCTCAATTCCCACACGGTCTGCAAGCTCCTGCATGGCCTCTGGGAAGGTGAAGTTCTCATACTGCATGAGAAATGTAAATACATTGCCTCCGGCTCCACAGCCGAAGCAATAGTACATCTGCTTATTCGGTGAGACGGAAAAGGATCCTGTCTTTTCGTTATGGAATGGGCATAATCCAAAATAAGTACTTCCCTTTTTCTGAAGGTGCACGTAGCTTCCTATGACATCGACTATGTCATTTCGCGAACGTACCTCCTCTACAAGCTCATCAGAGTAGTACGGCATTTTATCATCCCCTTACTGTTCATCTTTGTTGTCATTTGTGTCGCCCGGCGAGCGCGTCTGCAGTGCGGCACTTAGCTCTTACACCCGGCTAGCGCTTCGTTGCTAAGAGTCTGTACGAATTATCAATATCCGTCGATTTCCCAGGCTACCGGTACGAAATACTCGTGGAATTTCGTGGTGGCATACTGGTCTGTCATGCCTGATATATAGTCGCATATGATGCGCCCCTTGTCATCACCCTGCCCTCGCATGGCGAGGTATTTCTGCGGCAGCTCCTCTATATGCTCCATATAATAGAAGTAAAGCTGCTTGAGCATCGCCTTGGCCTTTTTCTCCTCGCTTTTTGCGACTGGATTGTTATAGAGGTTTGCGAACATGAATTTACGCAAATCCTGCATTGCCTGCGCGGACTCTTCTGACATACATATGTCGTCCTTTCCCATGCTGTTTGTGATGATATTGTGCACCATATGATTGAGCCTGGCCTTGGTGCTGTGTCCAAGCGTGTTTCTTATCTCAAGCGGTATATCATCCTCGCACAGCAGCTGTGCGCGGATTGCATCATCAAAGTCTGAATTTATGTAGGCTATCTTGTCTGAAAGCCTGACTATTTTGCCCTCTAAGGTGTGTGGCATGAGCGAGGTCTGGTGATTTAGCATACCATCTCTGACCTCCCAGGTCAGATTGAGTCCTGCCCCGTCCTTTTCGAGCTTCTCCACTATGCGCACACTCTGCTCATTATGCTTAAAGCCACCCTCGTATATCTCATTGAGGATGCGCTCACCCGCATGTCCAAACGGTGTATGCCCCAGGTCGTGTCCCAGCGCTATAGCCTCCACCAGATCCTCATTCAGTCTCAGTGCCTTGGCTATTGTCCTGGCATTCTGCGACACCTCAAGCGTATGCGACATACGTGTGCGGTAATGGTCGCCCTTTGGCGTAAGAAACACCTGTGTCTTATTTTTCAGACGCCTGAATGCCTTGCTATGCAGTATCCGGTCCCTGTCCCGCTGAAAAACAGGCCTGATATCGCACTGCGGCTCATCATAGTCCCTGCCTCTTGAGTTGATGCTCAGGCATGCGAACGGACTAAGTATTTCCTGCTCACGTTTTTCTATCTGCTCGCGAATAGTCATTTATCTGCCTCCTCGCTGTCACAGTCGTTATGTTCTGCTGCTATTCACACACAAATGTAACAAATAGCGTTACATTCCACTAATTATGCTCTACACTAGTTATTATTCGACGTGATTTTTAAAAATCCTTTTTTTATTTCTTTTTACTTTAATTTTCTTTCGGCAAAAATTAAATGCTATATCAATTACCGCCGAGCACATGGCGTAGCATCTGAAGCTGTCCGCCTGTGATTTCATTGTCGTAGCTGCCATAGTAAAATTTATCGTCTTTTGCCAGTATGCAGCCCACCCAGGTGCCCACATGACTGTCACTCTCTATGGCATCCTTCATGGATCTGTAGCCCTCTATTGTAAAATAGGCATCATAGTCCTTGAAGTCTGCCGGATTTATTTTCACTGCACCAAAGGTATCCTCAAGACTTTTTATGAAATCCTCATCGCACTCCGTATAGCCTGTGACATCCTTGCTGTAGCGCGACTCTGACTGCCACTCCTCATCCCACATAAGAAAAACACTGCAGTCCTTCCATGAATTGCTTTTTTCAACTACAGACAGCTTCTTGTATGAATTTGATGCGTTGCCCGCCATCTGTAAATATGTATCGTCACCGTTCTTATTCATATATAAGAGGTTTGATGCTGCAACCTCATAGTACCTGCTGCTATAGTCCTGATCCTTGTATACAATATAGCCAAGCGGACTGCCAGTCCCTGCATAGTCAAGCTCTATGGTTATCGGAATATACACCTGACTGTCATATACCATAGGCCCAAGCCTGTCATCATTTGTGATACAGCTTGCGACCTTTTCATACTCAGCCGGCTCGTTTGAAGGCGACATGAAATATGTGTAAACAACAATAATTGCAATGACAACGACCGGCACAATGACTATTACAGCTTTTATGGTTTTCCTTCGAACCCTGCGTCTGTGAATGCGCACTTTCCTGTCTGCATGTTCATCGCAATACCTGTATTTCACCAGTCTGTATACAACGAAAAGCTCCAGCACAAGCAAAAGCACAGCAAAGGCCATCATACAGCCGGCCTGCCACATCACCTTGTGATTGACAAATTTCTTGTCTATAAACCTAAGCGGTATGAGTATTATCGTCCAAAAAAGCGTATTTCCCAACACATACCGTGCATATATTTTCCTGCTTTTTATCACGGTAAGCGGAAAAAGTGAAACAATCACTGTAAGCATGAGCACAATTGCAAAAAAATACCCCCATATCTCTGACAGGGTTGAGCCGTACAGTGCCTTGAAATACTGCGCCGGACCAAGCTTTTTGATATTGCCCCAGCCTGAGTATTTTGCAATGAATAACACTACCGTACCGATAAACCATGTCAGTATATAGATGCCCATGTAGCATGCCATATTTTTCCTTGCAAAGCTGCCATATCTCATAACGGAATATGACACAAGCACCCCTGCAAGCACCGGAAATCCGCCCACTCTGCCAATCAAAAGATTTACATACTCCATAACAGCAAAGGACAAAACAAACACACATATTACATTAATATAAGATAGATTCAATCTCTTCACGCTGCAATCCCATCTCCAATATAATAATCAAATTCCTGTGACAGCTGTACCCCTCAGTGTAGCAGGCAACGGTTACAGACCATTAATAGCCAATAGGCTTTCAAAATTATCTGCACAAAATAAAATAGGAAGCCGTTCACCGACTTCCCTGTTAATGCAGGAGATGGGACTTGAACCCACACGATATTGCTACCACAGGCACCTGAAGCCTGCGCGTCTGCCAATTCCGCCACTCCTGCGAACAAGCATTATTTTACCAAAAAGTTTAGAAGAATGCAAGCATAAATTTAAAAAACTATACGAAATGTATGAAAAACTATAAATCTGTTACTACACCAGCTTTGATATATCTAAAACCAGTGCATCAACCTCCTCCTGTTTTGTGGCCCAGCTGGTGCAGAATCGTACTACAGTGCCATCCTTCTCTCTTTCCATCTCTTCAAAATAGTATTTCTCGGCAAGTGTCTTCTTCTGCTCATCCGATAAAATCACAAACTGCTGATTTGTAAAGCTCTCAACCCAAAACGGTACCTTCTTCTGTTCAAATGCTGCTTTAATCTGCATGGCAAGCTCATCGGCACGCTTTGTCTTTTCAAAATAATCGCCATTCTCAAGCATAGTGGCAAACTGTAAGCCCATCAGCCAGCCCTTTGCAAGCACTGCACCGTTTTGCTTCATATAAGCCTTAAAACGATACTTGATATCCTCAGCATTTATAACCAGCGCTTCGCCAAAGAGCGCACCACACTTTGTGCCACCGATATAAAAAACATCCGAAAGCATGGCAAAATCACAAAGTGTAAGGTCATTTTTATCTGAACCCAGTCCATAGCCCATTCTCGCACCATCAACAAACAGGTACATACCGTATTTCTTGCAGACAGCACTGATATCGCAAAGCTCTCTTTTCGTGTAAAGAGTACCCTGCTCAGTCGGAAATGAGATATAAACCATCTTTGGCTCCGTCAGATACTCAGGCTTTGCATTGTCATAATACTCTGCGGCACACGCCTCGATCTGCGCAGCACTGATTTTACCATCCGTGTTAGGAAGCGCAAGAATCTTATGACCTGTATTCTCAATAGAAGCTGCCTCGTGGCAATTGATATGTCCCGTATCCGCTGCAATCACGCTCTGCACCGGTGAAAGCGCCGCCGCAACCACAACATAATTTGCCTGTGTCGCACCCGGAATAAATTTAATCATGGAATCATCTCTGCCAATAAGCCCCTTAATAATCTGCTCAGCTTTATCGCACCACTCATCCTCACCATATCCCGGATAGCTGGTTGTATTTGTATCCGCCAGTGCCTTCAAAATGCAATCAAATGCACCGCGGTTGTAATCGTTATTAAATCTAATCATAAAAATCTTACCTTTCCTGTCTTATCAATCAATATAGGGCGCCTGCCCCGCAACAACCGAAGCCTTGCGGAAGATGGGGCGCAAGACATCCGGGGGATGTCTGCTCTGCGCCGACCGAAGCGGAGCGGAGACCTTGGACCCATGGGGACAAGGTCCGCTTCCGCTTCTAAAACCAAAAAGGGTTAAGCCCTAAGGCTTAACCCTTTTTAGTTTTATAATGCGGAAGATGGGACTTGAACCCACACGATTGCAATAATCACAAGATCCTTAGTCTTGCTCGTCTGCCAGTTCCGACACTTCCGCATGTATTTTGTTTTCGCCGCTTGTCTCACGCGACTCGTATATAATATCAGATTGTTTTCAAAAATGCAAGCACTTTTTTCAAAAAAATCATATTTTTTTACAGACTCTTTTCATAGCACAAAAACGGCTGCCCAAACAGGCTGCATTCACCCACTGTATCAAATCCAAATACTGCATACGAGCGCAGAGCCTTCACATTGAGCTTGTTGACTAAAAAATGCACACTTTTGTATCCTCTCCTTGCGAGCTCTTCCATCCCAAATACCAGCATTTGTCTCGCAATTTTCTGATTCTGAAAATCCGGATGAACCGCAAGTCTTGAAAGCTCAGCCCCGGGTGCCAGTTTATGGCTCCAGCAATCAAGCCTCTCCACCTGTGGATCATCATCAATTGAAATCGCTGCGATAATTCTGTCCTCTTTGCTTTCGGCATCAGCATTAATCTCCTGCCCATCAATCATTACAAACAAAGATTCCCTACCAAGATCAAACTCAATCTCCTTCATTCCCGGATAAGAATCGTCCCATGGACAAAATTCCCTGCCTAGCTGTATCTTATACAATTTTAAAATTTCTTCTTTATTTTCTTCTGTAGCTGCTACTATTTTTCTCATTCTGTTTCTCATTTCCTTTATTTTCCCATGTGCATCGTTCTCTTCTGTTACACGATTATCTTTATCATAGACTATCTTTGCAACATAGCCCATCGTTTCTTACTTCCGCAACTAAAAAGTCCATTACAATACACATAACATCTCTGTATATTGTAACGGACTTTTTTCAAACCCAGACTTGGCGCAAGCACCATTTCTGATAAAAACCTCGAAAGTTTTTGTTCTATGTGCATATATTACCTAATTTCATTCACAAAGTCAATATATTTTCTGCTAAATTTTCAAATACCATTTATGTTTTGGATTATTATTTTGCCCCTTAATATATTGTATTACCCCACTAAAGAATCTACACGCTTTAGCAATAACCTGATTTTTTTAACTGTTTTGAGATTTATAGTGATTTCAGCTACTTTTTGCCAGGTCTTTGCCGGCTTTTCTCCAGCTTTTGAGTCAAGTCCAAATTTGTGTGTAAATTCATCTTTCAGTTATGTGGTTTTATCTACGCTACTTTTATCTTCAAGAGATTTGACTGAATGGAGCTTAGTTTATCATAATACTCTTTCATATCAAAGATTTTATGACCTACACTCCATTCATTATGATCATCTTGAAGGACTGCACCAATCAGTCGTATAATAGATTCCGTATTAGGGAAAATCTGAATGACCTTTTCTCGTCTTCTGATCTCTCTGTTTTCACGCTCTATTATGTTGCTGGTTCTTAATGCAATACGATATTTTGAAGGTAATGCCATGATTGTAATGCTATCTTCAAACCCTTCATCAAGGATAACCATTGCTTCATTTGCAACATCCTGATATTCATCGTATATTGATTCTTTTAGGCGACGGGCTTCTTCAATAGTAGTTGCATTGAACATATCTCGCAATTCAGAAGCTAAACCAGTGCTGTATTTTTTGGGACACTTATCTATTATATTTCTAGTAAAATGAGCCTGACAACGCTGCCATGAAGAACCAGAGAAGCATTCCTTTATTGCTTCAACAAGCCCTGCGTGTGCATCTGATATCACAATATCCACGCCACGTAAGCCACGATTTTTAAGACTTTCAAAGAAGTCCTTCCAGGTGTTTACTTTCTCAGAATCGTATACTTCAAAACCGAGTACTTCCTTGTGACCTGTATTGTTTATCCCAATAGCGACAAACAATGCTTTGGACTTGACACGATGATCTTCGCGAACTTTTAAATATATCGCATCAACAATAATAAATGGATAATGTTCCGGTAATAAACGTTCTTTGAAATGTTTAATTGGAACATCAAGTTCCTTACAAATTTCAGAAACAGTGGATTTAGAGAAAGACTCTCCACAGAGTTCTTCAGTTACTTTTTTGACATTTCTGGTTGATATACCCTGCACTACCATTTCCATCATGGTTGTAATTAAAGCTTGCTCATTACGCTGGTAATTCTCGAATAAGGAAGTCTTAAATGGGACATTACGATGTCTAGGAACTTGTAATTCAATCTTTCCGATGCGAGTAGTTAATGACCTTGTCCGGGTTCCGTTTCTGTAATCAGAACGTTCTTGTGAACGTTCATAGTTATTAGCACCAAGTTGTTCGGTAGATTCAGCTTGAAGAACCTGATTAAGTAAAGCTTCCATAAGCTTGCCAAATGCTTCATCTTTAGTTTCTGAAAAAAGTCCTACAAAAAAATCACTATCTAATGTAAAATGTAATTGAGCCATGGGTTTCATCCTTTCAATTATGTTTTGTGTGGTAACTTAATTATAACTGAAAGATGAGCACTTGGCTCTTTTTATATAGATTTGTAATTTACACCATTATATAGACATTATCAGCTTTTGGGCTGGGTTTGGGAGCTGTTTTGGGGATTTCTGCAGTTTCAGCTACTTTTTGCCGGTTTTTCTCCGGCTTTTTAGCTGAGTTTGGGTTGTTTCTTCTCCACCTCGTCGGTACGAAGTCTGAACTGCCTCTTTTAGCATTCTGGCCTGCGCATCTTCTGTGATTCGCTCATGTTTCTCGAGTCCAATAATTCGATCCAACAGGTAATACCAATATTGACTGGACATAATTCCTGAAGAGGAGGAGTGTTACCTCATTTCTTTGTAAAATGTTCTTCGACTGTTTTGTCTAGGGCTTTCTGCTTCTTTCTGCAATCTGGCAAGCTTCTCCGACATCGTTTCTGCCTTGTCCATTGAAGTATCTGTGTCGCCATATTCCCGGTGACAAGAAAGATATATCTTATAAAATTCCCGAACCGGATGATGAAAACAGAGTTTAAAGCACAACCGTTTTACCTTTCAAAGTTTCGATTTTGGAGCTCATTTCCTTATTTCACCAGCATCTCATAAGTAACCCCATACTTCTGCGCAATCTCGCTTGCATAAGATTTTCCTTCCGGAGGCGCCACTTCAATCTGATAGGAGCGCTCTGTTCCCTTCATGTGCACGATCATGGAAAACGCTTTTCCATCTGTGTGCTCTGCCTTCTGCTGCTCTTCATTCATTTCCTCCACATCAAATGCCAGCTTATGCATATGTGTATTATAAATGGTCCTCATTCCCTTATGTAAAATTGCCCTGACACTGTCCTTGGCAATGTAGTATCCTTCTTCAAACGAAGTGGTAGAAAATGATTCATTCATCAAAAGCAGACTCCTGCTGTCAGCCTCCTCATAGATTGCCTTAAAACGCTTACATTCTTCCCCAAGCCTTCCTAAATCCAATGTCTTGTCCTCATCTGCCGGGAAATGGGTGTAAATACCTGTAACAGGGGAAAATGTAAATGCTTTTCCCGGAATATATATGCCACCCTGCGCCAACACAAACAACTGCCCAACAGCCTGTGTAATTGTCGTCTTTCCACCTCGATTGGCACCTGTTAAGATATATACTCTCCTATTCCGGTCGAAATCCATATCATTCGGTACAATATTCCCGGACTCCTCTGTCTCAAAAACAGCAAGCTTTAAATTGTAAATTCCACGTGCCTGCATCATATACGGATCAGATTCATTTTCTCCCTCTTTATATACAGAAGCTTTAGCAAAGGTAAAGCCCTGTTCCTGCAATTTTTGAATGTACTCCGCCCATTTGATATAGTAGAGCAGCTCCGGAATCAAGTCTGTCATGTCGGTAATGGTAATAGAAACATATTTGTTCAGTACTTCTCTGACTCTTTTCACCATATGGGAAATCATATGGTTGACGATTCGATCTGTATAACGAGTCACATCCTTTGCCTGATCTCCCTCGGGAAGCTTCACAATGCCACCCCGGCTTTCCGACCGCATAACAGCTGTATCCATCACCTTCTGCATAGGAGTGCTAATCACCGCGTCTGCATTCACATCAAACGGCTGAAATTTGAAATTCTTTTTCCATATGGTATCCTCATTGATCCGATCCTTTGACGCAATATGGTCATAAAAATTGCCCAGGATTCCGGACTTGGTAAAATATTTGCTGTTTACAGATATCAGACCGATTCCGTCCGCTTCAAAGCGGTCATTCAAGTTAATACCTACCGTAATGCTCTTAAGCTGTGAAGTGTCCATTTTCAGTTCTGAGATATCTTTTTTCAGTTCTGCAAATCCGTTGTCCGCATAGATTTTCTCCACATAGGCTTTTAAACCCAGAAAGCCTGCGGAATGAATGTCCGAAGCTGCCAGACATGTATGAATCACATCCACACACTTGATATAATCATTAAGCTCGTCCAGCCGATGCAAAAGATCCCAGATACAGGCACTCTCATCATATTCCCGGTTAAAGCTACCGTACTCCCTCAGAAAGCTGATGCGCTCGAGTATTTCCATAAGATCATCACGCATTTTTTTCTGTTGAAGGACATCCTCGAAAATATCGCAGCGGTACTGTGTCACCGCCGGATCTGCATACATACGCGCCATCACGTTTTGGATGTAGTTCTGCTCCCGCTCCTTTGCTGACAGCTTTTTGCAGATTTGATCCATTCCCAGATCATGCATAGTCACATCACTCAAGGTCCGGTATTGTGCATTTGTATCCGGGTATAATAAACTGTATTTTTTCTGACTCATAAGCTTGTCCTCTCCTTCTGATCTAATATGCAATTTTGAACGAAATCCGTATAATTTAGCTTCCCCCATTTTAACGCGGAAGATGGAGTGCAAAGGCGAGACCTTGGACCCACTGGCGCCTGCCACGCAACAACCGAAGCCTTGCGGAAGATGGGTTGCAAGACGTCCGGGGGATGTCTGTTCTGCGCCGACCGAAGCGGAGCGGAGACCGAGTGAGGTCCGGGGGACCTCATGCCACGAGCCGACCGAGCCGGAGGCGAGACCTTGAACCATAGGCACCTGCCCCACAACAATCGGAGTCTTGCGGAAGATGGGGCGCAAGACATCCGGGGGATGTCTGCTCTGCGCCGACCGGAGCGGAGCGGAGACCTTGGACCCATGGGGACAAGGTCCGCTTCCGCTTCTAAAATCAAAAAGGGCTAAGCCCTAAGGCTTAACCCTTTTTAATTTTATAATGCGGAAGATGGGACTTGAAC
>OMAQ01000137.1_pt1 | contig 47056 bp, 35 predicted proteins | sample 1673461 | NCBI WGS metagenome assembly OMAQ01 (sample SAMEA103958112, study PRJEB25191) | human gut metagenome | biome: human-associated habitat [ENVO:00009003]; feature: intestine environment [ENVO:2100002]; material: feces | place: Germany | collected 2013/2015
TCAAGAGCTTGATGAAGAAGTCGCTTACCAACGAGATATTGATGCGCAAGGATATATGCAGCAAAAGCCATCTGCGGATAAAGTCAATAGCCGTTCGACTGATTGTAAGCATCAACTGCCCCAACAGTATAAGCCAAACGAAGCCTATGTCTTGGTGCTTGATGCCGACATCCACGATGGACTGGGTTAGGAATGGCAACACAAGCTGCAAGAGGCTCCCGACGACCAAGCCCAAGACGATTTGCCCGAAATATTTGCGGTATTTCTTCACATACCCAAAGAGAAATCGGAAAGACCGTTGGGATTTCTGTGTCTCGTTTTCGCTGTCTTCCTTATGCGAATAAAATACCGGCGTGGGTTCAAGGAACATGGCAATGCCCTTACCTTCTCCATTTGATTTCGTGTTTATCCAATGCTGTTTGAACTCTTCTAAGCCATAAGTTACCAATCCTTTTCCTGGGTCAGCGACATAGAACTTCCGTCCTTTCTTGACCTTGTATAGGACGACAAAGTGGTTTTGATTCCAATGAAGGATGCAAGGAAGCGTAACTTCGCTTAATTCTCTAAACCCCGCCCTTGCGCTTATCGTATGGAAGCCGAGAGTGGTAGCAGTTTCACTCAAACCAAGCAACGATACCCCATCCCTTGAGGGAGGGCAAAGCCTTGACATTCCTTCAAGAGAATATTTACGACCATAATGATTGCAAATCATCTGCAAGCAAGCTATGCCGCATTGCATGGAATCGTGTTGGATGATGCAATGGAAATTCAAAACCTATTCAATTCTGACTGACCGGCTCCGCTACCTTTATACTTACTCTTGGCGGTGTTGAATCTGTATTTCAGCGTCAGTTCTACCGAGCGTGATGCCCTTCGGCATATTTGCTGAAAAACGGTACTGCTGCTATAGAATGCCCCGGAATCCCATGCACCATAGAACAGGTCATTCCCTTTCAACTCCACGGATAACTGATTTTTCATGAAAGATTTTTGCAAACTTACATCAGCGACATTCTGACATTTTACCATTTCCACATTTTGATAATTTCCCTTGCTGACAAAGGAATAATCAAGGTTTGCCGTAATGCCCCATGGCAATGAGAATCCATTGTTAAGACTTAATGTCAGCAATGGCTTATCCAAATTTTGCGGTTTTCCACTCACATCCAACTTCAACCACTGCTTTGTTAATCCACAATTCAACTGTGGAGACCAAAAGCCAATTGTGGGAGAAAGGCTCAAATAGGCAGTAATGTTCTTTACGCTTTTTTGATTCTTGAATCTTATCATTGACACATAAGGATTATTTTGGAGCTGATCAACCCAATAGATTATCGCATTTTTGGAATCTTTGTATTCCAAAGAAAACTGTAAAAACTTGTATGTAAGTGCCGCCGTCAGCACATGGTCTATTTGATGCTTCAACAAGGGGTTACCTGACTGACGAAGAAATCTATTCGCATAACTTATATTGTTGCTCAGTTGAGAGTAACTTGGGCGTTGCGTCTTGATTGAATATTCCAATTGATAGGCGAAATCTCCATTTTGCTTGCTAAAGCTAATACTTGGGAAGAAGTTGTTAAAGTGTTTACTTTGATTTTCCTTATAACTCCCACCTTCATAGTATTTGTAACCTATGTTCTCATATCTTAAACCAAGGCTGCACTGGCCTATTTTACCATCGTAATTAAATTCAACGTAAGGAGAGAACGAGTTCTCCTTGATGATACTTGAAGAGTTGCCAACAACGTCCATGTTCTCCGACTCATAATCATCGCTCCTTTTCGTTGATATGTATTCAGCGCCATAGACTAATTGTCCAAATGGCAAGGAAGATGTCAGCTCTATGCTTGACGCTAACATACGGTTATGGGTATAGCTTCTCGTGTTAACCTCCCTATTACCCGACGCATTGCTTTTCTCTGTGTTCCAGGTAAACAACACGGGCTTGGCGCTGTAGTAATCAGTATTGAAATCGATAATGGTTTTGCCCAATTTTCCATAATAATAAACATTCGCCCTCTGCGTTGGTTTATCTTTCGCTCGATCCTTTGTAGAAGTATATGTCTCGTCAAATAGGGTGGCATTCTCGTAAGCATTGCTGCTTAACCAGCCTGAATTGTGTTGGTAACCTGTCAATATAGTGGAATATTTAACTCCTATCGAATGGTTTTCGTTTATGCTATAACTGAGTCCGCCTTGAAGATAATGCCATGGCACCCTTTCAGAATAATAGTTTTTCGTTTGTATATTCCAAATAGTATCAAGGGCAATGGCTTGATCAAGAGACGCATCTTGCAAACCCCGCGTTGTGACAAACTTATACGTGAAAAAACATTCCAATCCGGCATTACGGTAGCTTGTCGTGAAACGCTGAATGAAGTTATGGAATTTGTTGTATTCGTAATTGGTGTATGTGTCAAAGCTGAACCCTTCTCCCCTTGCTGGAATGGTTTTTATCTTTATGACAGCATTTACCGAAGCCGAATACCTTGCTCCAGGATTATTCACGACTTCCACGCTTTTTACATCCGAAGATTTGATGTTTGACAATTCTCCGAGATCTCTCAACTTGTGGCCATTTAGGTAAATCAGTGGTGCACCCTTGCCAAACACCTCCCATTTGTCATTTTTATAATAGACACTCGGAATATGCTTTAGCACGTCTTCTGCAGTGCCTGTTTTGCCAAGTATAGTACCAGCCACATTGGTAAGCACTCCTTCGTTTGTCATTTTATATTTCGGAATGTTAGATTTGACGACTACCTCTGACAGGTTGTTGACCGATGCTTTTAGCCTAATCGTCATTTTATCAGAAGATGGTAAAGAATAAAAATCATTGTAACCGATGCAAGAGACTTTGACAAGACATCCCTTTTCATATCGTATGGAGAACCTCCCCAATGAATCTGTCACCGTGCCACTGACAAACGCAGAGTCCACCTTACTAAGTATCATCACGTTAGCAAACTCAACTGGGTCGCCAACGTCACTTAGCACCCTACCGTGCAGGTTCTGCCCGAATATGCTTATCGGCATTAGCAAAAACAACAATATGAATTTATTTCTCATCCTTGCTCTCATAGTATATCTCAAGTAATTTAACAAGACAGTCCTTATCGATATCACAAACTTCATATGGAATTCCTTTTTCCAAGAAACATACTCTATACAAGTTGCAACTTCCTTCACAGATTGGGATGAAACTACAGTCAAGACACTTCTTGTCTGAAAATTTATCACTGCCCGTCATAAATTGAGCAACAATATCGAAATTTTTGATTCCGTTTCTAAGATCCCCTATCCGTCGGTTTTCCAGCCCGACATCTGACCAGCATTTATATATATAACCCTCAGGGTCAATAACATATGCATTACAGTCCATACACGTGTAATGCGCGTGATCCAAATGAGGATACAATGATTCTTTACTTATTATACCATTCTCTGCTAAATAGATTTCAAAGTCATTTCTTTCCCGTGTAGACAATTCAAGAGATTTTCTCTCGTTCAATGTAGAGTTAATACCATTGATTTGAATAAAGGAATGATACAAATCACAATTCTTGCCTTTCCATCTTTTTGACAAGCTGTTGTATAAATCTACGTAATCCTTTCGGTTGTTATGACCTATGTTTGTTCTTATTCCTATCCTGCAATGTGGCATTAGTTCTAATGCCATATCAATATTTTCAATAATCCTGTTGAAAGACGAAGATCCATCTTTCGGTTTCCTTGTCTTATCGTGGATTTCCCGAGTACCGTCAATCGTTATTTGTAAATACTCAAGATGAACGTCATTCAAGTATTTACAGATCTCTTCATTCAGAAGATATCCATTGGATACCATCGAAGAATGGATGATATCTAACTTTGAGAACTTATCTATTTTTGAATAAATGCTTTTTATTGTGCCAAAGGCGGTAAGTGGCTCGCCGCCATGCCAATTTAAGGTCATGCCTGTCTTACAGTTACTATTCCTATTGATAAATTCTATTAGCTCGTCTTGAATTGTTTCCTTCATCGCTACTTTTTGCAGGTTCCTCTCATAACAGTATGGACATGCAAAGTTGCAATAAAGAGTTGGACACACTATGATTCCAAGGATTTTGGAAGTATAGGATTGTAACTGCTTTCTATATTTTAAGACATTGACATAATTATCATCTTCTTTATCATCAACCAATATTTTCTTTTTCCTTAGATTGTCAATATCTTGAGTAGACAATACTGACATGATATCCATATTGCCACTCTCAAGTTTAGATAGAATATCAAAAGACTTCTTGTCTAATTTTGAAAACGACAACATCCTGGAATTGAATAATGCGTATCCAATCTTCTGAGAATAAAAAAGTATATTAAACTTTGACCACTTCATCTTTTAAACATGAAAGTCTGTAGAATATACAGGATGAAAACATCTTGCCTATTCTACAGACATTAGATTACTTAGATGGCGTACCGTCTACCGTGTCATCTTTAGTTCCTTTGGTTGCCGTGCCTCCCTTGATGCAACCTTTAAAGCAAATATTAGTGTCAGAGGTACCACCCTTGACATTTCCCATTTCCTCGTGCAGAACATCACAAGGAGGCACGATTTCATCAATTTTTAATTTTCCCATAATGTTAAGTATTTAAGTTAATGCCAAAAACTCATATTGCGAAGTTTCCGGTGTAAGTATTATCACTAAGGACTATATCTATAGAATATTCTCCATTTGGAAGGGAAGATACATCTGTGTCAATGGTGCCATTCCCATTAATATTACTAACATTAATTCCTGAGACATTTCCATCGGCATCATAGATATATACCCAAACCATTCCTGAGTATTTCTGTACATTTACAGTCAGGAAGCCATTTCCGTAGTCCGCACTCACCTGAGTGATTGACGGCATTCGCATCCCTCCATGTTGATACATGGCTCTACGTCTCAATACAAGAGGGTTAGCTATCACGCTAATGCTGCACATCAAGGCAACGATAGGCAATAATATAATCTTTTTCATTGGCTCTTACCTTTATGATCGTTGCAAAGTTAGGCAACAATCAGATTCCATACAAATTATATGTATCTAAAAAAGGCTTTTAGCCTTGCATCACTAATTTGCTGATATAAAGTATATACAGATTAATTTTTCTATTTGCTTATCTAAAAAACACTTTTTCCCCATCATTTAATAGTTATCTATGAACTCTTGTGCCGAATCATCACCACTTTTCAGCCCGATTTTGGATTTGATAAGAAATAGTTTCTGCCGTACTGACGCGTCTTTTATATGATAAATCTCTGCTATCTTATGCACAGGCAAATGCAGCCTTATAAGCATAAGGAAACGAATATCTTTTTTAGTTAATATGGGAAATTGTGCTTTTATCCGCTTGACAAACATATTGTCTGCATTATCAAGAAAGACTTCAAGTTCTTCCCAGTCATTGTCATCCAAAACAACAGACTTCATACTATCCTTAATGTCATTTTCGTTCTTTAGCTTCTTTATGATATCTATTTTTTTAAGGAGAAAACTTCGGACATTGGCAAGCTGCAATTCCTTGTTCTTAATTATCATTTCCTGTATCCGTTTATCCTTCTTAGCCTTAATGACGACAAGGATAATAATAATTGCGGAAAGAACCAATGTGATAATAATCAAGATGGTCATCAACTGACTTTCCTTTTGAGCAGAGACTTTCTTCGCTTCCTTGTCAACGATAAGCTTGTAAAACTTATCCTTAGCGGCTAAGTCTTCCGCATTCTTACTGTACAAATAGCTTTCTATTGAATCAGCATAGTTACATACAGATATCAAGTCACATTCTTTTCTTGCAATTAATCGATGTAAGGAATATATAACGTCTCCGTAATCATGATATTCTTGCCTTTTGATTTGTGACAATAAATTTTTCGCTTTGCCAATTTCGCCAGCCTTATACAAGGCATTACTAAAGGTCAATATTGCTGGCACGTCATGATTACGTCGATAACAGAATGATTCTTCAGCTGTTCTTAAAGCCATAGTCACATTACCTGACATATCATAGAAATTGGATAAATCCTGTAATGCATCCGCCATGGCTGTAGAATCTTTGGATATTTTAGCATAACCTATTGCTTTTTGAGCCAATAATAGACAAGAGTCTATTTTCCCTTCTTCATAAGAAAGACATTCTGCCAAGTTTAAAATCAAATAGACTTCATTTTTAAGGCTTCTATTTTTCAAAAAGCCAAAGGATTTGTATGCTAATTTCGCGAAACTTATTGATTTATTGATATCATATCCGCTTAAAATAACAGAAGTTTTAAGCAATGACATGCTTTCCGTTAAGTAGTCCATCGTTTTACGTGCGGCCGTTATCGAATGTTGAAAACAAGGAAGGGCTTTTTCCGAACTGTCATTGAGCATATAATACTTGCCCATGTAGTATTGGCACTTCGCGTACAAGGAATCGTTAGGCTTGACAGAATAATATGTGTAGGCTGTACGAAGCAGGGAATCATTGTTTACATCAAGACCGCTCTTATCCTGGGCCATGGTGTAAACCAATGCATACCTCGCCTTTTCACTGTTCGATAGCCCATGCTGATTCAAGTGGTTAAGTATTGATAGCGCACTGTCTGGAGAGTCATTGACAATGGCGTAGGCTGTGTCTATGGCCTTGCAATGTCTGTCTCCACAACCTGCCAAAACCATTAGGCAGGTAAACAGTGAAATCAAAAACGCTACCTTGTTATTCATAGTGAATTGTTGTTGCAAATTTATCCATAACAGTTGACTCTGACAAGTAATAAAACATTAAAATATAACTGCCAGGTCTTACACGGTAGGCACCCTACTACCATTGAGTCTTATTAATTGAGATGATGCCAACGAATACAACAGCAAGGACAATGACAATAATCGTGATGATTACCGTTCCCATACAGGCCATTTTTCAGCATCGCGAGGTCAGATTCTTCCTTTCTGTTCCTGTCCGGCACCGGTACCTTTGTATTTGCTTTGAGACGCATTGAAAGCGTATCGAACGGTGAGGGTCAGCTTGCTGATGGACGACGCGTCGTAGGCCATGCTTCTCAATTTCCCGAAATGGGCAATGAAATGCTGGTTATTGGTTCCAAACAGGTCGTAGACAAAGAGTTGGAAGGACAGGCGATTCTTCATGCAGGCTTTATATATGGATATATTGGTGCAGAACATTGGTTTGCGGAAATAGATATTTCGTTCATGTCCCTTTGTGTAGTATGACATCATGAGCGTGAACATTGCCAACTTGGTGTCAAATGTATTGTCGAAACGGAAAGATGCCATTGGCTTGTTGAGAGTCCTTCCCTCGTTAGTGTCCATGTCAAACCATTGCTTGTCTATGGAAGCCGTAAGGGTTGGATGCCAGAAACCAAATGTCGGCTGCAAGGTGACAGATGACTCGACGCCATCATATGCTTTTCCATTTATAGGCTTCATCAAGCCTATGGCAGGATTGTCCTTGTAGGTGTTGACATACGACATTATTGGATTCGACGTGTGGAAGTAGGAAACATCAAATGTAAGCCATTTGTAAGACACCTCATAGTCGATGTCCCTGTTTATCTCCGCCATCAGCAAAGGGTTGCCAGTCTCGTAAGTGTAGCGGTTGTCATATTGCACCGCGCTTCTCAAACTTTGGTATGAAGGGCGGTTTATGTCGGCGGAATAACTCAACTGCATTTGTGCGTTTTCAACCGGCAATGACAGGCTAAGGGATGGAAACCAGTTGCCATAGGTCTTGCTTTGGCCCGCGATACGCTTGCCATACTCATAATAGTCGAAGTCGATATACTCATACCTCAGGCCTGCCTCCAAACTAAGGTTCCCGAAGTCTCGCGAGTAAGACAGGAAAGAAGAGGTCATGCTTTCAGTTACACGGCTGTTGTCGTCATTTACAATGTTTGCGGGCACTACTTGCATCTTGGAGGTGCGATGCACATTGGAAAACTCGCCACCCACCGACAATTCTCCGCCTAACAGAGGGTAGGTGAGAACTAATTTTGAAGCCAACAGATGGTTGTATTTGTTGGTTATGCTCCTGACGGCTTGGTCTTGCCAGTCTTGCCCGATTTCCTGGAAATGCTCATCGGTAATGTCGTTTTGCCTTGCCTTGTCCCAAAGCCAATCCGTATTGAAGTCGATTCCCAATTTTCCAATTTTACCTATATAGTAAATGTTGCTGGACATGTTGCTTCTCTGCCCGAACAGGTCAGTATGGCTATTATTGCTTTCAGAAAGCGTTTCGTCCTGCAATATTGAGGTATTCATGTCGCCATTCCATGAATCCTTGGGATTCCTGAGATAACTGAAATTAGCCCCGATGGAATTGTTAGTGTCTATTTGATAGCTCGCGTCTATTCTATAGTTCATGGATTCCTTCACCTCGGTTTGCTTGATTTCGCTTTTCTGGTTCCAAGTCTTGTCGAGATAGGTGATTTGTTGCACGCCCTTGTAATCTGGCTGATATTGCCTTGCTACAGAGGCGTATGCCCCTAATTCAAGCCCATTCTTGCGGTAATTTACATTTAAGCGTCCATTGGCTCCTAAGTTGTACTTTTCGTCATATTCTCCCATGGCCGTGGCGTCGATTCCCAATCCTTCGCCGGGTGTTTTCTTCGTGGTGATGCAAATCACGGCCTTCGCGCTTGCGGGATAGCGCGCGCCGGGGTTCGTGATGACCTCTACCGACTTTATATTGTCGGAACGCAAACGGTCAAGCTCACTTTTGTCCCTCATCTGCTTCCCGTTTATGTAAATCAGGGGCTCGCCACGACCGAAGACCTTGATGGTTCCGTTTTGGGCGGATACATTTGGTACGCGGTCAAGCAGGTTGTCCATCGTTCCGGCCTTTTCGAGCACGGACCCTGCTACGGTTGTCTTCATTCCGCCATTCGTCAGAATTGTCTTTGGCAAATTTGATTTCACTACCACTTCGCCTAACATCTTGCTGTCCTCCGCCATGACGACAGTTACATCCTCGCTATTATAATCCTTAAAGGTAGTCTTGTATCCTACGGATGAAACCTTTATGATTCCATTAACACATGATGTCTCTATTAAGAATCCTCCATCGTCGCCGCTAACGGTGCCTTTGACAAAAGAAGAGTCTTGGCGATTTAGAAGAACCACATTCGCAAAAGAGATGGGCTTGCCAGTTTCATCCACAATCTTTCCCTTGATATCCTGAGCCATTACTTGGCAGAAGGAAAGAAACTCAAATGATAAAAATAGTAGTATTGACTTCATTCTTAAATGACCTTTTAATGCTTTATCTTGTTCAGAAGTTGATGCCATAGTTCTGAATCATTACGTATTTGAAAAACAATGGACAATAGTTTTTCTATGTCTTTTCTTATATTTATGCATAGAAGTTGATTCGGATAATCGTTTAATTGTTCATTCTGTTTATTGTAAAACTTTTGGACTACACAACCGCCACACAAAGGTTTTGCCCAACAAGCAGCACAATACTTATTCTTTCCAAACATTATCCTATTAGATTGTACCTACTCCCTTGCAGCTTTTTGGTATTCGCATTCCTTTTTTCAGTGTGGTCTGAGTTGCAAATCCGAATTCTTAACGACTGCAAAGTTATAAAATTTAAGAATACCGTGATGGTTTATTACAAACTATATGATAGAGAGCAGTATAAATATTGTTATAAAGTTAAACGTTAGTTAATGCTGACATGATGGTCATGATCAAAGCATTATACATAGCTGGTGTGTGATAGGAATACCGTTAGGTCTTCCTTTATGCGCTTGTAAGGGTCTGATGAGGTAAAGGCCGTGTTCTTCTTCAGCATTGGCATGACAGTCTCCACCGAGCTGTTGTAGCATGACAACTCGTTTCGCCTTTGCGTGCCATGTACGCTTTGCCGCGCTATTTCCTCTTGTCGCTGCCTGATGAGCTTGTCGCACACGCGGTTAAGCATTGGCATCACTACCTTGTCGAAGAGATGATGCCCTTGGATGTAGAGATAAGTGGTTTCGGGCGTCACGCCGAGCCTTCGCAGGTCGTCTTCAAGTTGGTGATAGCTCTCCTTAGCATTAGGATTGGCCTTCTTGAATTGTTGGCACCGCTTTGCCACCTTGCTATGTAGAAGGGATATGACGCGTTGGGCGTCGTTCATGTTGAAACTGGTGGTTTCTATGGTGTGCAGGAAGTCGCTCATGGTGAACTCGCCGTAATGGCTTGTGCGGTAATACCAAATGTTCCAGACAAACAGGGGATATATGGCGCGCGAATAATCCTCGAGATACTGTCGCAAGTCGAAAATGGCGTGGTCATTGAGAGTCACCGCCACGCACACGTCGTGTAGCGAAGGCGCGTAGCACTGGAGGTTCTCTATGGCGTAGGCGTAGGTGTGGAAGATGAAAGGGCTGGAGATGATCTTCCTTGAAGTCTCCGTGGCACCTTGTATGAGGTAGTCGTAGTCGGCATCCACGCAAGCTATGAGCCACTGCCCTGTCTTGCCTTTTAGCGCGCTCATGAGAGCCGCTTTCTTACCGCGCTCAAGGTTGTTGTCGCGCGTGGGCAGCATGATTTCAAAAAATATCCTGTCGGTCTCAAACTGGCTCAGGATGCTTCTCCAGAAAAACACGTCGTCGTAGCTCTCCACATAAGCCACGACCTTTTTTCTCTGCCGGCGTGGGTTAAGGGAGTTGGCCGCCTGCAGATAAGAAGAGGTGAGGTTGTCCTGGAGACGTTTCATGGCGTTCAGATTGTAATGTCTGACACTTCCGTCACCTTGTCCATCCATCCGTTCATGATCACGGCGGGTGAGTGGGTGGTGAGGATAATCTGCACGTTGGGATTCAGCTCCAGTATGAGGTCGATAAGCTTTTTCTGCCATTCTATGTGTAGGCTCACCTCAGGCTCGTCCATGAAGAGCACGTATGGTTTTTGGTCTTCTACGAGCACGGTGAGCAGTATGGCGAGAATCTGCTTCTCGCCACTCGACAGCTGGTATGGCACAAGCGTCTCGCCCATTTGCGAGAAGCTTATCTCATTGTCGGTGCGCACAATCTTCTTGCCAGTGTCGGCGAAGAGCGAGTCGATGATGTCCTGGAACCTCTTCTTCGGCTCCGACAGCTTTTGCGCCTCTTCACCCGCCGTGGCCCTGCCTTTCTGCAGCACCTCAATCATGCGGTTACCGATGTTGACCTGGTAGTCGAGATACTTGCGTTGGAGCTTGTAGAGTTGCCAATCAAGTTCTGTGGCAAGCGATATATTCATTTGCGACATCACCTCGGCATTGATAAGCGGGCGGTCAAACGACCTGATGATGTCGTAGCGTATCCAGTTGGCATCCTCTGGATAAACTTTTAGGTGAACGCCTTTAAGCAAGTGGGAATGAAACTCGCCACCGGCAGCAAGCCCTTTCACCACCTTGTTGATTATGGTCGACTTGCCCACGCCGTTGACACCGCTTAGGATGTTAACGCGGCGGTCGAGGTTCCAGAGAATGTGCTTGTGTCCGCTCCAAAGGGCATCAATCTCTATCTGGGTGATAAAATCAGCGTATTTCTGCATGGTGGCAACGTTATGGTTATTCTATGCACAAAAATAGCAAAAAAAACAATTGCTTGGTTCTCTTCAACCCATAATTTGTTGTCTCGACAACGTTTTTTATGAAATGTTGGTCTTATGGGTGCACTACATGCTGGTTCAGAACCGAGTAGCCCTTTTGAGGTTAAAAAAAAAAGCTAAATATTTATCTGGCGTGTGCGCGTTTCAAGTATTTTTCATATATTTGCAAAATAAATTATTAACCATAAATTTTTATAAAGCTATGAGTCAAACTATTTTTATACGTCCGCAAACACGGAAACGCACAGACGGAATTAAAGAAAAGAACAGTTATTTTTTATGCCCTTCAAATACAGTGCTTACAGGAAGGTGCCATTCTGGTGATGAAAACGGAATCTCAGAATATAAGTTTTCGGGACTTCATGCCATAGATATAAACGGGAAAATAATAAATGGTGATATAACCATTGAAGACTTAGAATGGAGCGAGTGGCACAAGCAAAGCGATTCCGCGGATTTCTTTTTGTCAACCGATTTGGATGACAGTTCGCGAGTGCTTACCGGACGGCAACATACTGGAGATGAGAACGGCAAGACAAGATATCAAACAGGCATCGTGAAATTCAATGGCAAAAAGGCCAAGGTAACACATTACCCCGATGCGGATTTGGTCGTAAGGGAAAATGGCGGCCTTGAGGTGCTCCCAAAAGATAATCTTGTCATGATAGGCATAAAGCATTCTGGCGATGAGAATGGTCTTACAACCTATTGCCAAGGATATATCGTAATCTCATAAATCTCATAAGGATATGAAACTGGAAAAAGCATTTTTCTTGTGTTGCGTTTCTTTCGCGCTGTCTGGGTGTTTTCCAAAAGATAACAGTCCTGGCCAAGATGATAATTCAGGACATTGTTATTATGAAGAAGATCCCGCCATAGCTGATCGCCATGCTGGAACATACGATGGGGTGGTTTGCGTAGTAACATCTGACACAATAATAGACACTCTTTCCACATGCCATATAACATTCGGTGACCATAAAGACATGCACATATATTCTAATATACCTGCAAATGTATTGGCCAAACTTACGACTTCCGATGAGGATAAGGACGCTTTTGATAACTGCAGGGATTCTTTCCCGCTTAAATTGGGATATTATGTGGTAAGATGGCAAGGTGAAACAGATAAACCTCTTTACAGCTACATGATAAATGATTGGAAAGGGAGTATGGGATTTGTAATAAGGAATCATGTTTACAAATTTTCTTTTTCCATAAAACAAAAAAGATTATACGATTCCAAATTTTCAGAATATAAATACGATGGACTACCTGTAAAAGGATTTTCTTTCAACTTCGTAACCATCACGAAAGATGGAGCTGAGATACCATTGGAAGCCAACAAGGAATTGACTGTATTAGGCGAGTGGCTTTGAATGGCTTAGGTCCTATACTGATTCGTGTGGGTAAAATACACTTCCTTACGGAATTCTCACACTCTAAGTTTTTTCTCCACACGGATTTAAAAGATTTGAAAGATAGCTACGCCGCAAGCGTCATAAAGATGTGAAGCTAAAACACCCACATAAATCAACATAGGCACCATAATTATATAATGCTTTGCAGGGGCGGGCCCTGCAAAGCATTATTAGTTATCCGCAGTGGAAGAACTTTTTTACGAGTATTCCAATCTCGCGCCTGTCCTCGGCAATGTCGTGGCGCAGCGTGCGGTCGTTATACGATCTCAGTTCTTTCACTATGCCGTTTATCATGTGAGGCGAGAAGATGTGGCTTGCCTCGTAAACTGCCCGCTGCTTTAGCAAGCAGTCGGCAGACGCGTCGCAAGAGTCGGGCAGGTGGTCGAGTTGAGCGAGCCTCTCGGCGTGGGCTGGGTCGTTGATGTCGCCATCCACGAAAGTGCGCTCAGCCAACTCAAGGGCGTTGTCCATCTCGAAACCGTGGCGGCACGCCACGCAGAGCGCGGCAATGTATTGGTACACGTCTGCCGAGCCGTCGCCGGAACGAATCTCGAAAGTCTGCTTCACGCTTCCGCGCTCCTCGTAGGGCACCTCCTGCTCCAAAGGGTTGGCAACATGGCTCATGTCCACGCCCGACGTCCAACCCAATGGTACGCGAACGAGGGCGGAGCGGTTGCTCATGCCCCAACAGATGTTCGTAGGTGCCTCTTGGTGTGGCACGAGGCGGAAATAGCTCGTCGGAATCTTGTTGCCGAACGCCGTGAGGCTTGGCGCGAGTTCTATGCATCCGGCTATTGCCTTGCGCGCGTTGTCGTTGAGCTTCCCGCGAGTCAACAGCATGTTGCGACCGTCCTTCATGAGCCTCATGTGGATGTGCAGCCCTGAGCCCGCCTTGCCCGTGGTAATCTTCGGGGCGAAGGTGACGTTGAGACCCACCCTCCATGCGAGGTTGCGGATTACCCATTTGGCTATTAGGAGCTCGTCGGCGGCTTGCATCGCCGGCACCGGCAGAAACTCTATCTCATTTTGCTCATAGAGCAAGCCTTCAAGCTCGAAATTGCCAACCTCCGAGTGTCCATATTTAATGTGTCCGCCCGCCTTGGCAATATAGTCCATGCACTTCTGCCTGAACTCGCCCATCTTGGCGTATGGCGCGCTCTCATGGTAGCCGTGCTGGTCGCGTGCCTTGTAGTTTTCGTCGGCTTCCTTTATGACATAATATTCCAGTTCTCCCATGGCGTCGAACTCCATGCCCAGCGCCTTTCCATATCCCGCGGTGAAACGGTCGAAAAACTTGTGGGGCTTATCCACCGCCTTGCGCAGGGTGTGTTCCGGCGACGACTCCAAAGGCTGGCCGTTCTTGTTGAAGAAAGAGCAGAGCATACACAGCGTAGGCTCCTCGCTGAAGGGGTTCACGAAAGCCGTGGAGAAGCGAGGCAACACGTAGAGGTCGCTGCTCGCCGCCTCGATAAACGAGAAGAGGCTGGAGCCATCGACGCGCTCGCCGCAGGTGAGAATGGTTTGCAGGTAGTCGATGTCGGACAGCACGAAGTTGAGCGTCTTCACCTTGCCGTCGCCTCCAGGATACAGGAAGTTGACACGTCGAATGTTGTTTTTCCTCACGAAGCGCACGATGTCCTCGCGTTTTATCTCCTCGGGTGCCATCTGCAACTGGTCTATCACGGTGTTGGCATTGAATATCAATTGGTTGTTGTTCATGGTAGATGGTTTTTAACTATATATATGATAATATTCATGTCTTGATGATTGCAGTGGCAAAAATAAACAAAAATCCGTAATGACACCCGTTAAGTGATGCTAAAAATATCTTGTTTTTTATAAGTAGTTGATAACAAGTAATTCGCGTATGTCGTACTTGTTGTTTGGGTTGTATGTGTCATCGTGAAATTTTTTGAGGATTATATTTGTTATAAATTTGACAATATCGTTTTTTAGCATTAACTTTGTGGTATTAGATCAATTCAATTGTCTATGGTGCAGAATTTCAAGGAAGTTCCATATGGAGTCTCTGATTTCCGAACAATGGTTGAGCAGAACATATATTATGTGGACAAGACGATGTATATCCCGGAACTGGAGAAGCAGGCGCGGTATATCATCTTCATCCGTCCACGTCGTTTTGGCAAGAGCATCTTCTTGGGGATGCTCCACGCTTACTATGACTGCCGCACCAAAAGCAAGTTCCAACAGTGGTTCGGCAACCTTTGGATAGGCAAGCGCCCTACGCCATCGCAAGGCCGTTATCAAGTGCTTCACCTCGACTTCTCGATGGTGGGGGGCAATATCGACAACTTGGAGGAGAAGTTCAACTTCTACCTGGGCGTGCAGCTGAATGGCTTCGTGCGTTATTACGATGAGTATTATTCTGACATGATTAAGCAAAATGTCTATGCGACTCAAGACGCAGGAGGAAAATTGGCTATCATACAGAATGAAGCTAAGATGAAGGATTATCCGCTTTATCTCATCATCGACGAGTATGACAACTTTACCAATACCGTGCTCAATGAGCAGGGTGAGAAAGTGTATTGGGCCATGACGCACGCTGAAGGCTTCTATCGCGACATCTTCAAGAAGTTCAAGGGCACGTTTGAGCGAATCTTTATCACGGGTGTCAGTCCTGTGACTTTAGACGACGTGACGAGCGGCTTCAATATCGGTTGGCACATTTCCACCAAGCCAGAGTTCAACCAGATGCTTGGCTTCTCCACGGAAGATGTATATAATATCTTCAATTATTATAAGAGCACGGGTGAGGTGCGCCCCGACTGCGACGTGGAGGCCGTGGTCAAGGAAATGAAGCCGTGGTACGACAACTATTGTTTTTCCAAGGATGCATTCTTTACTCAGAGCAAGGTGTTCAACTGTGACATGGTAATCTATTACCTGCGCAACTACATAAGCTATGGACGGTCTCCAGAGGAGATGATAGACCCCAATACCAGAACTGATTATAACAAGATGAAGAAGCTGTTGCAGCTCGACAAGATGGATGGTGATCGCAAGGGCGTGATACGCACCATCGCCGAGAAAGGCGAGATTGCTGCACAGCTTTTCACCACTTTCCCAGCGCATGACATCACCGACCCAGAGGTCTTCCCAAGCCTGCTGTTCTATTACGGTAAGCTGACCATTAAAGGCGTGCTCGGTAGCCAGCTCATCCTTGGAATCCCCAACAATAATGTGCGCAAGCAGTATTACGGCTTCCTGCGCGACGAGTATCAAGACGTGAGGCATGTCAACACCAACGACTTGATTACGATGTTCACCTACATGGCATTCGACGGAAAGTGGCGTGAGCCATTGTCTCACATGGCCGATGCCTATGAGAAGGTGTCGTCGGTGCGTGACGGCATTGAGGCGGAGCGCAACTTGCAGGGCTTCTTCATGGCATACCTCAGCTTGGATCCTTATTATTATACCGCTCCGGAGCTGGAACTCAATCATGGCTATTGCGATTTCTTCCTCTTGCCCGACTTGACGCATTATCCTACCAAGCACAGCTATATATTGGAGCTCAAGCTAATACCGAAGAGGGAAACGGGCATGACCAAGGCCGCTCACAAGGCAAAGATTGACGAGCAATGGGATCAGGCGGTCGAGCAAATCAATCGTTATGCTGAGGCTCCGAGGGTGGAGGCGTTGCGCCAGGGCACCCAGCTGCATAAGATCATCATGCAGTTTGACGGTTGGAAGCTATGGAGGATGGAAGAGGTGTGAGATTCTCTTATTTCTGAAAAACTTTTGGGGCATTCAGGTTGCGGACGGCCATTCGGGATTTTGATGGCCTCTAACCATCCATAGCCGCCCCTGCAAAGCATACGATATATGTAAAATAATTTACAAATGGTCGTCTGAGAATCGATTTTTTTCAACCAAGCTGTCTCTTGGTTGTAAATGACGCGATTATGGGCTGTTTTGATAAACGATTGATTATTAAGCGATTATGTTTTTAGAGGTTTTCGGGTGTCGCCAATTCGCTAACATGGCGTCGCCGTTACGGTGTAATCGCGTTGCCGTTACGGTGTAATCGCGTTGCCGTTACACTGTAATCGCGATGCGATTGCACCGTAACGGCAAAGATTTTTGGCCAAAAACCGGCCGACGGTGTTGCCAAAGGGCAGAAGGCTACCCTTTTTCCGCTCTATTTGCTCCTGTTTCCAAGTGTTAAATTTTGGCAATAATATTTTACAATTCAGCGTGTCTACGCCATGGTGCCTGTTATGGATAAGAATCATAAAGCCATGGTCGCGTTTCATGGTGCGCGTTGACATGCCTCTTGTGTTCAATAAGTTTTAACTGACGGCAGCGATTGTATATATATTGCGTTAATATGTCATACGCATTACGTTTTACAAGAAAAATACAAAAATAGTTGTATATATGTTTGTAATATTCAATAATTCGTGGTAATTTTGCAGCGAATAAAGGATAAATATACAGATGAAGATAAAAGGTCAACGCTTGGATACCATAAAGATGCTGCTTTCGAGCAACGAGATAGGCAGTCAAGACGAGTTGCTTAAAGAACTCCGGAAAGAGGGCTTCGTGGTGACGCAGGCAACGCTAAGTCGCGACTTGAAGCAGCTCAAGGTGGCTAAGGCGGCAAGCATGAACGGACATTATGTATATGTCCTCCCCAACGAGACGATGTATAAACGTGTGCACACTCCGCTGAGGGCGACGGAGATGATGGCCGTGCCAGGTTTCCTGAGCATCAACTTCTCTGGCAACCTCGGCGTGATACGCACGCGCCCCGGATATGCCAGCAGCATTGCCTACAACATTGACAACAGTGAGATACCTGAGATTCTCGGCACAATAGCCGGTGACGATACCATATTTATCGTCATTCGCGAAGGCACCGACCATAACGCCATCATCGATGCCATGCGCGAGAACATGATAATCTGACCTGTCATAGAAGATAATCATTAAGGAAAAAGAAAAAGAAGAAAGAGATAAAATGAAAGACGTAAAAGTGTTGGTTGCCGACGAGAGTCATATAAAATATGTTGACACCATTCTCAAGACTATTGCCGACGCGGCGAAGGTGCGTGGCACCGGTATAGCGAGACGCTCGCCCGACTACGTGGCGACAAAGATGCGCGAGGCAAAGGCGGTCATCGCCCTCGACGGTGACAAGTTCGCCGGATTCAGTTATATCGAGACGTGGGGGAACAAGCATTATGTCACCACCTCCGGACTGATAGTCCATCCCGACTATCGTGGCTTGGGACTCGCCAAGCGAATAAAGAACCTCACGTTCACCCTGGCGCGCATGCGTTGGCCGCACGCCAAGATCTTCTCGCTGACGAGTGGCTCTGCCGTGATGAAGATGAACACTCAGCTTGGCTATCTGCCCGTGACCTTCAAGGATCTCACCGACGACCAGTCGTTCTGGCGTGGCTGTGAGGGTTGCATCAATTCCGACATCCTCCATCGCACCAATCGCCAGTATTGCATATGCACCGCCATGCTCTTCGACCCTGCCGAGCATCTGCCTGTGCGTCTCCCCGACGACGTGATAGAGAGGGTAAAGAAGATTGACGGGGTGAAATGACGGAGGTCTCACTTCCAAGGAATAACACAAGGAAAGAACAGAAAACAAAATAGTAAAGATTATGGCAAACAAGAAAGTAGTGGTCGCATTTAGCGGCGGTCTCGATACATCATATACAGTAATGAAGTTGACCCAGGATGGCTGGGATGTTTATGCGGCATGCGCCAACACAGGTGGTTTCTCTGCCGAGCAGTTGAAGACCAACGAGGAGAACGCATATAAGTTGGGTGCCAAGGCATACGTCACACTCGACGTTACCCACGAGTACTACGAGAAGTCATTGAAATACATGATTTTCGGTAATGTGCTCCGCAACAACTGTTACCCTATCTCTGTATCTTCAGAACGTATCTTCCAGGCCATCGCTATCGCTCGTTATGCGAAGGAGATTGGCGCTGACGCCATCGCTCACGGAAGTACAGGTGCCGGCAACGACCAGATTCGTTTCGACATGACCTTCCTGGTCATGGCTCCTGGTGTAGAGATTATTACCTTGACTCGTGACAAGGCGCTCTCTCGTAAGGAAGAGGTTGACTATTTGAACGAGCACGGTTTCTATGCAGACTTCACCAAGTTGAAGTATTCTTACAATGTAGGTATCTGGGGAACCAGTATTTGCGGTGGTGAGATTCTCGACCCAACACAGGGTCTTCCAGAGGAGGCTTATCTGAAGCACGTTACTGCCAAGGAAGAAGAGACTGAGCTGAAGATTACCTTCGAGAAGGGTGAGATCGTGGCTGTCAACGGCGAGAAGTTTGATGATAAGATTGCTGCCATCCAGAAGATTGAGGAGATTGGTGCTTCTTACGCCATCGGTCGCGACTGCAACGTGGGTGATACCATCATCGGTATCAAGGGTCGTGTAGGTTTCGAGGCTGCGGCTCCTAAGCTCATCATCGAGGCTCACCGTCTGTTGGAGAAGAGCACATTGAGCAAGTGGCAGCAGTACTGGAAGGACCAGGTAGGCAACTGGTACGGAATGTTCCTCCACGAGAGCCAGTACTTGGAGCCTGTGATGCCGGATATTGAGGCTATGTTGACTTCTTCTCAGCGTCACGTCAACGGTACTGCCATCTTGAAGCTTCGTCCTTATAGCTTCCAGACCGTAGGTATCGACTCACCAGACGACTTGACTAAGTCTAAGCTCGGTGAGTATGGTGAGATGCAGCATGGTTGGACCGCAGAGGATGCGAAGGGCTTCATCAAGGTAAGCTCTACCCCACTCCGTGTTTATTATGGTATGCACCCTAACGAGGAAAGATAATATGGTAAAAGTAGGTATTTTAGGAGCAGCTGGTTATACAGGAGGTGAGTTGATTCGCCTCCTTATCAACCATCCCGAGGCAGAAATCGTTTTTGCCAACAGCGAGAGTAACGCCGGCAACCTGGTGGCTGAGGTTCACGAGGGATTGTATGGCGAGACTGACTTGAAGTTTACCGCCAAGATGCCTTTCGACCAGGTGGATGTCATCTTCTTCTGCTTCGGTCATGGCAAGAGCGAGGCTTTCCTGAAGGAGCACAACGTACCTGAGAATGTCAAGATTATCGATTTGGCACAGGACTTCCGTCTTGCCCCTGAGACTGTGGTTGCTACCCAGCAGCCAACCCCAGCCGCTCACGATTTTGTATATGGTCTTCCAGAAATAAATGAATCAAAAATAGCCGTAGCTCAGCACGTGGCAAACCCAGGTTGTTTTGCGACTTGCATTCAACTTGGTTTGTTGCCTGCTGCTAAGATGGGTCTCATCAACAGCGATGTATCTGTTAACGCCATTACCGGTAGTACCGGCGCTGGTCAGAAACCAGGCGCCACTACCCATTTCTCATGGCGCAACAACAACATGAGCATCTACAAGGCATTCAACCATCAGCACGTGCCTGAGATTCGTCAGAGTCTGAAGCAGACACAGGGTTATCTCGATGCAGCCATCGACTTCATCCCTTATCGTGGTGACTTCGCCCGTGGCATTTTTGCTACTGAGGTTGTGAAGACCGACAAACCTATCGAGAAAATCGTGGCAGGTTACAAGGAGTTCTACAAGGATGCCAAGTTCACCCACTATGTGGACAAGGCTATCGACTTGAAGCAGGTGGTGAATACCAACAAGTGCCTGGTTCATGTGGATAAGTATGGCGATAAGCTCCTCATCACTTCCTGCATTGACAACCTCTTGAAGGGTGCCGTAGGTCAGGCTGTTCAGAACATGAACATCATGTTTGGTCTCGACCAGACAGCAGGCCTCAGGCTAAAGCCTTCTGCATTCTAAGTGAAGAACGAAGAGTGAACAGTGAAGAATCCAAGTGGATCTTGGATGGTTCACGCATTACTCTCTCGTTTTACAAGACAAGATGATTGACTTCCGCTTCGCACATCGAACGTTGTTTCTTCACTCTTCATCCTTCACTCTTCACTTAAATATTAACCCGAAGGACAAGATGATTATTCTCTCTTCGTTCTTCACTCTTCACTTAAATTATGAAATTATTCGACGTATATCCTCTTTTCGATATCAACATAGTAAAAGGTAAGGGCTGTCACGTTTGGGACGACAAGGGACAGGAATACCTCGACCTTTACGGCGGCCATGCCGTCATCAGCATCGGTCATTGCCATCCTCACTACGTGGAGATGCTCACCAAGCAGTTGAACAACTTGGGTTTCTACTCCAACTCTGTCATTAACAAGTTGCAGGTGAAACTCGCTGAGCGTCTGGGCAAGATAAGCGGTTATGAGGATTATCAGTTCTTCCTCATCAACTCTGGTGCCGAGGCTAACGAGAACGCATTGAAGTTGGCATCATTCAACAATGGCAGAACTCGTGTGCTCTCCTTGGAGAAGGCATTCCACGGCAGAACTTCCCTCGCCGTAGAGGTAACCAACAATCCTAAGATCATCGCACCTATCAACGACAATGGTCATGTAACCTATCTCCCTCTCAACGACTTGGAGGCTTGGGAGAAGGAACTTGCCAAAGGCGATGTTTGTGCTTGCATCATCGAGGCGATTCAGGGCGTAGGTGGTTGCAACATGGTAACTCCAGAGTTCGCACAAGGTTTGCAGGCTGCCTGCAAGAAATACGGCACCTTCTTGATTTGTGATGAAATCCAGTGCGGTTACGGTCGTACCGGTAAGTTCTTCGCTCACCAGTGGCTCGGCATCAAGCCAGACCTCATCACCGTGGCAAAGGGTATCGGTTGCGGTTTCCCAATGGGTGGCGTGCTGATTTCCCCAGAAATCAAGCCTGTATATGGTCAGTTGGGTACGACATTCGGTGGCAACCACTTGGCTTGTACAGCCGCTCTCGCCGTTCTCGATGTATTCGAGAAGGAGAACGTAGTGGAGAATGCACACGTAGTAGGCGAATACCTCATCGAGCAGTTGAAGGAGTTGCAGAAGCGCAACAGCCACATTCTTGAGGTACGTGGTCGTGGCTTGATGGTAGGAGCCGTGCTCGACATCCCTCACAAGGAAGTGCGCAGCAAGCTTATCCACGAGCAGCATTGCTTCACCGGTTGCGCCGGCACCAATATCCTCCGTATCCTCCCTCCATTGGTATTGACCAAGGAAAATGTCGATGACTTCATCGGAAGATTGGAAACCGTATTAAAAGAAGTATAAACCCTTTCTGATAAGGATATAAAGAAAACACAACCCATAAAAGAAAGAGAAAGAAAAGAAAGAGAGCGGCAGTCGAATATATTTTTGGCTGTCGCTCTTGTTCTTCTTATCATATTCTTCACAAAACGAATCCACAGGTTCAAAAAACACGATACCCAAGCCATATTTCGCTTCAGATATATGTTGCCAAATACCCTCTTGCCCCATATAATGGTACATTCGTAATGCCGTCCTGTTCCCGATAATCACTCATGGAAAAGCGCAAGCCTTTCATGCCAGGATATTTGGCTATAGTCGCTTTCAAAGACTTTGACTGAAGATTCTCCTCCGCCTTCACTTCTACCGGTATGACCTGGATTCCTGCCTGAATAACAAAGTCAAGTTCCAACTGGCTGTTTTCCTTACTATAATAATATATAGGAATCTGGCGCAGCGATTCCAGCTGACAGCAAACGAAGTTTTCCGTAAAATCACCCTTCCCGGTATTGTCATTACTAGGCAAAAGAAGTAAGGCTGGTGGAATTTTACTCATAGCCCCCAGCAATCCACAATCCAAGAGATACAATTTAAAGGCACTGATATCCTCATGAATCTTCAGAGGAAGCCCCAAAGTCTTCACCCTACTGATTTTATACACCAGCCCTGCATCTATGAGCCATTGGATAGCCAACTCATAATCCTTGGCTCTTGCACCTTGCTTTACTACACCATAGATAAACTTTTTATTCTCCTTGGCTAGTTGGGAAGGAATAGAATTCCATACCTGGTTGATTCTTACCACCTGCTCTTTTGGCGCATGCTTGGAAATGTCTTTTTCGTAGGCCCGAATAATTTCTTCCTGCACTTCCCTTACGGCATTTGCATCATTGGTCTCAATGAACTTATTTACAGCTTCGGGCATACCGCCAACAAGGTAATATTCACGAAGATGCTGAATATAGAGGGTTCTGAGCGATTTTACCACATCCCACATTCCATGCTGCAGCAGATCCATACGCTGCTTGAAACCACGTGCCCACAGAAACTCCTCGAATGTCATCGGATACATTTCCAGGGTGTTAACCTTTCCCACAGGATAGGATTCTCCCTGATGAAGAGCCAAGCCGAGAAGGGAACCGGCTACTGCCACATGATACTCCCTTGCATTTTCACAGAAATACTTCAACGAGGCAAGTCCACGATGCAACTCCTGTATTTCATCCATAATGATGAGGGTCTTGCCGGCTTCTATATTAACACCGGTAATGGCTCCAATGGTGAGAAGAATGCGATCTATATTATAGTCTGAAGCAAACAAATCCTTAGCCATGGCATTGTTGTCACAGTTAATATAGGCCACATTTTCGAACTCCCGTTGCCCAAATTCCTTCAAGATATAAGTTTTGCCAACCTGTCTTGCACCTAACAGAATAAGAGGTTTTCTATCCTCTCTGTTTTTCCAAGCAATGAGGTCTTGCATGATAAATCTTTCCATATATTTTTTTTGTGCAAATATACTGAAAATTAACGAGAAAGCAAAATATATCACATTTTTATGAGGGACTTTTTGACAGATTAACACACATTCATGAGGGACTTTTCGAGCTATCCATACACTTTTATGATGGACTTTCTGCAACGTCCTTCTTGCGTGTACACGTCCTCTCGAGGGTTGAGTCGATTACAGAAGACTATGTGGTGTCAAATTGCTCCAAGACCCGAAAATTTTCCTCCAAAAAGAGTGAGTTTCTCAGATTTAATTTGTAACTTTGTCATATCAGAGTTTTGCTTGTCTTCTTATCGTAACACTAAGATAAGTGAGAATTCTGACATAGCAAAGCCCCGGACAACTTTTTGTTGGTCAGGCTATTAAAAGGTTTAATTTACAATAGTGTTGCGGAATTAAGGATTATGAAAATATATCGTGTATTAGGTGTTATCTTAGTTGCGTTATGCTTCTTTGCATGTAATAGCAATAAAGAAAATGAGTATCAGTATCAGCCTCTGACTATAGCTAATTACGCAGAGGTATCCTTGGGTGATACGACAAATCTCATAATAACTGGCGGAAGTGGAAACATTGTTGTTGAAGGAAACGACAAGGTGGACATTTCTACAGATCAGAATGGCAAACAGAAAATCACTCTTATCGGCAAGGAAATAGGTACTACTAACATCTTCGTACGAGATAAAATCACGAACGAGTCATGTAGCATTGAGGTAAATGTGATTCTCCCATTTCTTACGTTGAACTTTGAAATAGAGAAAGAAAACCACCTCAATATAATTCCACATAGCTTATTCGCTTTGGTTGCAAGTGAAGATAGTATATGTTACGTTTTTACCTATAATAACATGCAGTTTAAGTACAATGACATACCAATGATGAAAGGAACATACCATATATCTCAAAATGGGACCATGTTGTCTTTCGACTTAAAAGGAGACAATAGTACCTTCGAACATACCTTTAAGGTAAAAAACGATAATGTTGCATACCTTCTGTCAAACATGTCAAGCATAAGCACGCTACCGAAAACCTATTTAACGGCAAGTTTTACTGACGTAGAAACGGGCACTGACTTTCCGCATGTATTCATAGGAAATAAGTTTCTCAAGAATTTACCCAAACGAGAGTAGAAGCTCGTATAACAGGCACCAGTTCCCTTGTACTTGCTACGTGTGGTATTGAACTTATAGCGAAGGGTGAGTTGCAGGTCTCTCGTACCTCGCTTAGACACTTGCAAGAGTTCCATCTTCTGGTTATAGAGCAAGTCGGCATCCCAACATTTATAAAGCAGGTCGTTGCCTTTTATTTCCAAGGTAAGGGCATCCTTTAGGAATGACTTGCTGATGCAGACATCCAGTACATGCTGCTCTTTGACAAGATATACATTCATCGTGTTACCCTTGCTCTGATAGCGATAATCCACGTTAAGGGTGATGCCGCATGGCAAGGAGAAGGCATTTCTTGCCAAGCACGGTTCCTGCCACGTTGGTCAGCAGTCCTTCGTGGGTCTTCTTATATTGAGGAAGATGAGCTTTCACCACCACTTCGCCAAGTTCTTTGGAGAACCCTATCAAATAGGGTCGTGTCGGAAAAGTGTCATCAAACCAAGACAACATCAGCGTTCACAAATAACTTTACAGGTTAAGCGAGGTGAAAATATCCCTTAAGGGCAGATTTAATTCCCCTTAAGGCAAAAAATAAATATCCTTAAGGGAAAATTTTCAACCTCTTCTTTCCCCATTTTATGGGTGTTTCTTCTTGTTTTACTCTTTCTTGAATATTATTTACATAGATAGGAGAATAAAAAGGGGATAGGCTAAAAATGAAATAATAATTGTAACTACTCTTGCTCATAGGGGTACTGAGTTGTTACCAGCATTCTCCACAAAACAAGTCCACTGGTTCACAAAAAACACGCTACCTCCAGCCATACTTTTGAAATATTATGCTTATCATTGCACCAAACTTATCAGTATGGAAGAATATCTCATCATATCAAATGCCAACTTCTTGCTCAGAGTGGCTTCCGAACAGATAGCATATGTCTGTTCGGAAGGAAGCTATTGCAATCTCCGACTCACCAACGGCGATGAATACACCTTCTCGTTCAACCTTGTGGTCTTTGAGAAGAAAATAGTAGAGCAACTTGCCCAAACGGCACACTTCTTCGCTCGTGTTGGCAGAAACTACATTATTAATAGTCAGCACATTTTCAGCATCAACCTCAACACTTCAGAACTAGTGTTGTACAACGAGCGGTTTTGCGAGAAATTCACCCTGCACGTCAGCAAGGAACCACTCAAACAATTAAAAGCACTTTTAGACAACTCCATAAAATCGTAAAAGGTATGAAAGGAAAAAACAATCAGGAAGAAACTTATTTCCTGGGCAAAGCACAGGAAACAAGATACACAAAATCACATTTATATAAAAAGGTATTTGGGATAGCCGCTTGCGTGATAGCAATAATAGGTATAGCCCTCATCCTTATGTTCAAACCGCAAAGCGTATCACAACCCCATGTGTTAAAGACGATAGCAGTTTTGCCGGAAGGTGGTCAGATGCCAATCTTCAACGGCAATGGAGACATCAACGATTTCCTAAGATGGGTGATGACAAACATCCAATATCCTAAAGGATTGGAAGACAAGCCTGCGCGAGTCGTCATCAACTTCACCGTTCAAAAGGATGGAACATTGGGATTGTTTAAAGTTCTCGAAGCTCCCAAAGAAAAAGCCTACGAGCAGACTGTGATTGAACTTCTCAAGAGAAGCCCTCATTGGAAGCCTGCCAGACTCTCCGATGGCGAGGAAGTCAACATGGAGTTTACCTTGCCTGTCGTTTTCACTCCCGAAGTAAGAAAGAAATAATCAGCAAAAAACGATGAAACAGTTTAGATTGTTCCTTATATTATGCCTATGTATGGCAATGAATGCCAAGGCCTACGAGACTACAGCTAATTTACTTCAACAAGGAGATAGCTGTTTGAGTAGATATGATGTGTTTCATGCAACCCAATACTACCAAAAGTATCTGGAAGCAAATCCATCTCACCTGGAAGCACGCAGAAAACTGGCTTCCTGCTATCGGAAAGTAGGCAACTACACCGCCTGCATTTCTTGCCTTGACAAGATTCCATCAGATAGCATCAACCACGAAGACATGCGAATATTCTATTATGCATATCTCAATCAGAACAACAATGACAAGGTTTCTCTCTGGGGCGAGCGCATAGCCTCTTCATTTCCATACGACAGCGAGATTATTGCTTCACTTGCCTCTCATTACAATGGAGCAAACCAACCTGGCAGAGCCGAGGAAGTAGCAAAGAATTACATCTACAAATGTGATTCCACGAACTTGTATATCAACAAGGAATATGCCTATTCCCTATTCATGCAATTCAAATATGACGAAGCTATACCATTATATGAAAAGTTGATAGCGCAAGGCTTTGATAATTTTGTATCCAACTTCATCCTTGGTCTCTGTTATGAGGACCAACCGGACAATGAAAAGGCGCTGAAACATTACCAGAAAGCTGTTCAGTTCAAAAGTGACAATGCCACTTGCCTTTTCCATTTGGCTTTGGCAGAGAAAGCCCTCTACATGGATTCGCTATCTATGGCTCATTTCAATCAGTCGTTAGAAGTCTCCTTACCCAAAGGCAGAGCATTGCGTACCTATAAATGGCTAGCCGACTTACATTTTCAACACAACCGATATGAAGACGCAGCACGTGACTTTGAGTTATGTACCTTATACGATGAGGAAGATAATCCTCTCAACCATTACAATGCCGCCCAAATGTTCATCGCTTCCAAAAACAAGCTGAAAGCGAAACAGCATCTCCAGATGTTCTTAGCAAATGCAAACAAACTGGAAGATAAAAAAGAGGCAGCACAACTCATATCCAAAGCCAAAGAGCAACTCAAGCAATAACCATCAAACAAACATAAACACATGAAAATAAATTTTATCTTAGGTTCAGCATTATTGCTGAGCCAGCCCCTTTGCGCTCAAAACGAAGAGGTAAAAGACACGCTTACCACCCAGATGATGATGCAAAACCTGCCAGAGGTTTTCGTCAAGGCGACACGTCCTATCGTCAAGGCAGAAAGAGGACAGTTGGTGTACAACATGCCACTGCTCATAGAGAAAATGCCGGCAGACAACGCTTATGATGTCCTTACCCGAATACCAGGAGTAAACGAACTAAACGGCAACATCAATTATGCAGGAAAGGAACTGACTCTCATCATCAACGGCAAACCAACTACGCTCAATTATGCACAACTGGCAGAGCGATTAAAAGCCATGCCCGCATCACAATTAGCCAAAGCCGAAGTGATGCTGGCAGCGCCAGCACGCTTACATGTTCGTAGAATGGTCATCAACCTGGTTACCAAAGACTATGTAGGAAAAAACCTGCTTTCAGGACAAATACAAAGCATCTGGAGCCAAAGCAAATACGGAGAAGGGAAAGGCAAAGCCAACCTGCTGTTCCAAAAAAGAAAATTCGGACTGGATGCCATGTATTCACTTACAGATGGAACATCATACGGTGAAACTACAACCAATGCCAATCATCCCCTTCAAGGGAAACGAGTAGCGTATTATGACAAGACCTCACAGAAAACCCTTGGATTGACTCACAACTATCGCTTGGGACTGAGTTATGCATTTGCTGATAACCACCAGCTATCCCTGGCATATACAGGAAAATGGGACAGCAGTCATCCTCATCATGAAACGATGGGAACAGGCACATCCCAGCAACAGGGCAATGAACATACCTACCTGCACAATGTAGATGCCAGCTACAACCTGCCCTTTGGACTACAAATAGGCATATCCTATCTCAACTACCAAAATCCCAGCCAGCAATATCTGGAAGGAACGATGCTCAACGAAGAACGTATTCTATACACAAACAGCAAGCAAGTAATAGACAAATGGCTTTTCACCGCCGATCAATCCCACTCATTGAAGAAGGGTTGGGAGCTGTCGTATGGAATGAAATTTCAAAACTGTAACAACAGAAGCTACCAAGCCACGACCAACAAGGATGGAGCAGACATTCCAGATGCAACCAGCCAGGTGAATATCGAAGAAAGAATCTTGAGTTTCTATGGTGGCATAAGCAAACAGATAAACGAGCGAATCAGCTTGGAAGCCTCTGTAGAAGCGGAGCAGTACCATTCTCCACAATGGAACAAATGGCATATTTATCCCACACTTAATGCATCGTGGAAAGCCAATCCTGGCAACATACTCAACTTATCCTTCAGTTCCAGCTCACAGTTTCCTAACTATTGGTCAACTATGAGCAGCATTTACTATGCTTCTACCTATATGGAGATATGGGGAAATCCTCATCTCAAGCCTTACTCTACATACGAGACCAACCTGATGTGGACAATCAAAAGTCGCCATACATTGATGGCATTTGCAGAGTTCCAACCCAACTATTCCGTGCAGTTGCCTTATCAGACTACCGACCACCTGGCAGTCATCATGAAGGAGACCAATTTCGACTATAATCATACTATAGGCATTAGAGCATCGACGACTTTCGGTATAGGCAATTGGATGAGCGGAAGTGTTTCAGCAACAGGAATCTACAGACATGACAGGAGTAACGATTTCTTTGACTTGCCCTTCAATCGCAAACATATCTCTGCCATTCTTGCCGGAAATCTATCCACCCAGCTTAGCCGAAGCCATCACATCCATTTCATACTTAACCCATTCTATCAGTCGAAAGCCATTCAAGGACTCTATGACATCAAATCAGTCTTTCTCTTGATTGCTATGTTGAGATGGGCTTCCGATAATGATAAATGGAGCATTGTGATTAAAGGCAGCAACATCTTCAACGATGGATTCTCTACAAAATCAGTACAAGGCAATCAAGACTACCACATGAACATCAAGCAAGATTGGGCATCTGCCTCCATCTCCATCATCTGTAAGATAGGCAAGTACAAGGAAAAGAGAACCAAGGACGTGGATACTTCCAGAATGGGAGTAAACTAGCAAAATTCTTAAAATATCGTCAGTAAACAAGCGTACTTCCTTAAAAAATCATCAATAAACACGCTATTTTCAGATAAAAGTAGTATCATTGCACCGTAATTGCATTTTAACTATAGGACGACAATGAAAATAACAATTATCGGAGCAGGTGCCATGGGCGGTGCCTTGGCGGAAGGTCTGTTGAAGAGCGAGAAGTTTACTCCATCAGATATTACGGTATCAGACCATAACCAACCAGTATTGGATCACTTCGCAAGCGAAGGAGCCAGCGTAACTCTCGACAACCAGATAGCTTGCCACGGTGCCGACATCGTATGCGTGGTAGTAAAGCCATGGTGCGTAGAGAAGACGTTGAAGGGCATCAAGGACGTGTTGGACTACAAGAGCCAGAAGCTCGTGGTGGTGGCCGCCGGCGTGCCATCGGCCAGCATCAAGCAGTGGCTTGACAAGGATGGTCTCACGCCTGCCTTCTTCCTCGTGATGCCAAACATCGCCATAGCCTACAAGCAGTCGATGACCTTCATCACCCCTGTTGATGCGTCCTCCACCGAGACCAAGCAGATAACGGGCATCTTCGACGAGCTTGGCGAGAGCCTCATCATGGAGGAGCGCCTCTTCCCTGCTGCCACCGCCATGTCGTGCGCCATAGCCTACGCCATGCGCTACGTGAGGGCCAACGTGGAAGGCGGCGTGGAGATGGGCTTCAAGGCCAAGTACGCGCAGAAGATAGTGCTCCAGACCGTGAAGGGCGCCGTGGAGCTGCTGCAAGAGACGGGCGAGCACCCTGAGGCGGCCATCGACAAGGTGACAACCCCCGGCGGTTGCACCATCAAGGGCTTGAACACCATGGAGCAAGGCGGCTTCACCAGCGCAGTCATCAATGGTTTGCTGGCAGGAAAAAGATAAAACAACCAATAAAATATTCGATTATGGACGAAGCTATCAAGCAAATCGGTGAAAGACTGAAAGGTCTCCGCGAGGTTCTCAATATTCCTGCCGAGGAAATGGCAGAACTGTGCGAAATCAGTCTTGATCATTATCTCAAGATAGAATCCGGTGAGGCGGATCCTTCTGTTTATCGCCTGTCAAAAATCTCTAAGCGATACGGCATCGACCTCGACATATTGCTCTTCGGCGAGGAACCTCGCATGAAGGGATACTACGTTACCCGCAAGGGACAGGGACCGGAGATTGACCGCAACAACCAGTATAAATACCAGAGCCTTGCCGTAGGATTCAAGGATAGAAAGGTGAATCCGTTTATGGTACAGGTAGATCCGTTGCCAGGCGACAAGAAGCCGAACAAGAACGGACACGACGGACAGGAGTATGACTATGTGATAGAGGGACAGCTGGAAGTTACCATCGAAGAGAAGGTGATGGTGCTGAATCCGGGCGACAGTATCTACTTCGACAGTAGTAAATCGCATTGCTTCCGCTCACTCAACGGTGAGCCAGCCAAGTTCCTTTGTATAATTATCTAGGAAAGTAACTATGATCGAGAGATTTCTAAAACAGACAAAATTCACTTCAGAGCAAGACTTCAAGGAGCATCTGGAGTTTATCATACCAGAAGATTTCAACTTCGCCTACGACGTGATGGACGAATGGGCAAAGATCAAACCAGACCACGTGGCACTGCTTTGGGCAAGCGAACGAGGTGAGGAAATTCGTTTTACATACAAGGACCTGAAGGAGCAGAGCGACAAGGCTGCCGCTTACTTCCAGAGTCTCGGTATCGGTCACGATGATAAGGTGATGCTGATTCTGAAGCGTCACTATCAGTGGTGGCTTGCCATGCTCGGTCTCCACAAGTTGGGCGCCGTAGCCATCCCTGCCACCCACATGCTTACCAAGCACGACATCGTTTACCGCAACAATGCAGCAAGCGTGAAGGCTATCATCTGCTGCGGCGATGATTACGTGGTAGAGCAGGTTAATCAGGCAATGCCAGAGAGTCCGACTGTCAAGACCCTGATCAGTATCGGTCCGGATATCCCTGAAGGTTTCCACGACTGGATGAAGGAATGGAACGAATGTGCTCCTTTTGTTCGCCCGGAACATGTAAACTCTAATGAGGATACCCTGCTGATGTACTTCACATCGGGAACCACTGGCGAGCCAAAGATGGTGGCACACGATCACCTCTATGCCCTCGGTCATCTGACCACGGGTGTATATTGGCACAATCTCCACGAGAACTCCATCCATCTTACCGTAGCCGATACCGGTTGGGGCAAGGCTGTATGGGGCAAGCTCTATGGACAATGGTTTGCCGGAGCCACCGTCTTCGTCTTCGATCACGAGAAGTTTACGGCTGATAAGATCATGCGCCAGATTGAGAAGTATCACATCACCTCTTTCTGTGCCCCTCCTACCATCTACCGCTTCATGATTCAGGAGGATTTCTCTAAGTATGACCTCAGCAGTCTTGAATACTGCACCACTGCGGGCGAGGCTATGAACCCATCCGTGGCAGAAACCTTCCAGAAGCTGACTGGTGTTCAGATTTACGAGGGTTTCGGACAGACTGAGACCACCATGACTTTGGGTACCTTCCCTTGGATCAAGCCAAAGCCAGGAAGCATGGGCAAGCCAAATCCACAATATGATGTTCACATCCTCCGCCCAGACATGACGGAATGCGAGGATGGTGAAAAAGGTGAGATTTGCATCCGCATCGGCGATGACAAGCCTATCGGTCTCTTCAAATATTACTATCGTGATGAAAAGCAGACCAAATCGGTTTGGCACGATGGTTACTATCACACGGGCGATATGGCCTGGCGTGATGAAGAAGGCTACTTCTGGTTTGAGGGCAGAATCGATGACGTGATCAAGAGTTCGGGTTACCGCATCGGTCCTTTCGAGGTAGAGAATGCCCTGATGACTCACCCTGCCGTAGTAGAGTGCGCCATCACCGGTGTGCCAGACCCAATCCGCGGTATGGTTGTCAAGGCAACCGTCGTACTGAAGGATGAATACAAGAGTATGGCAGGTCCAAACCTCATCAAGAAGCTGCAGGATCATGTGAAGCACGAGACTGCTCCTTATAAATATCCTCGCATCATCGAATTCGTAGATGAACTGCCAAAGACCATCTCGGGCAAGATTCGAAGAGTAGAGATTCGAGAAAAAGACAATAAAAAGAAATAGGAAACAAGCTTTTCAAGTTTCGAAAGCTTTTGCCCTTACAGGGTGTATAGCGTTTAGGTGCTTTTGGACTTTCTAGTCGTATGGTGTCTAGAGGGTTCAGTCCGTCATAAAGCCATTTACGAAACCTGCATAAAGCATTCATCAGCATAAAATTATGGGAAAAAGAATCGTAGTAAAGGTGGGCAGCAACGTGCTGACCCGAGAAGACGGAAAACTGGATGTAACGAGAATGTCGGCAATTGTGGACCAGATTGTCTGGCTCAGAAAGCACGACTATGAGGTGATTCTGGTATCTTCTGGTGCCGTGGCTGCCGGAAGAGCCGAACTGCACGTTGACCATCATTTGGACAACGTGGAGCAACGACAGCTCTTCTCCGCCATCGGACAGGTGAAGCTCGTGGGCCTGTATTACAATCTCTTCCGTGAATACAACATCAAGATAGGCCAGGTGCTGACCATGAAAGAGAACTTCGGTGCCGAGGAGCAATACAAGAACCAGGAGGCTTGCATGCAGGTTATGCTGGAGAACGGCGTGCTGCCCATCGTCAACGAGAACGACACCGTGTGCATCACCGAGCTGATGTTCACCGACAACGATGAGCTCTCGGGCTTGGTGGCGAAGATGGTGAATGCCGACACCCTCATCCTCCTCACCAATGTGGATGGCATCTACAACGGCGACCCGAGCGACCCGAACACTCGCATCATACCGTCGGTTTACTACGACCGAGACATCAGCGAGTATATCCAACCCAGCAAGAGCAGCCACGGCCGTGGCGGCATGACCTCGAAGGCTCACACAGCGCAAGAGGTGGCAAAGGCTGGCATCAAGGTCATCATAGCCAACGGCAACACGCCAAACATCCTCGTCAGGCTGAAGGAACATCCCATGGAGACCTTCCACACCGAGTTCGTGGCAAGACCGAAGGAGAAGTAATCATCTTGTCATTTACAAAGAAATATCGCCATTACACAAATTGTGTTACAACATTTGTGTAATGGCGATATTCATGTCATCCAAACTACTAACTGTTGATAAGTAACTTCCAAACTTTTATCGAAAAAAGTGACGTAATAATGTGAAATCACAAATATTTTACATAAGCAAAAACTCCGTGAACCGTTATATTCTATGGCAGGTGTAGCTGTGATAGAGATTTACTCGATGTGTTCGATTTTTATAGTTAATAATGCGTAAATATTGGAGTTTATAAACGTTTTTTAATGTATTGCACCTTATCTTTGCCTATCGGAAATCATCCATAACCAAAGTAATAGAAATAGAAAATGGCAAAGAGCAAAAAAGACTTTACATTACTTCTCATGGCGCTCTTTTGCAGTTCTTTGGCTCATGCACAAAAGCAAGTTCCTGCAGAACGGAAAGATTCCATTGACAATGGAAGTAATATTATAGAGATAGTTGGAAATCATTCCAACAAGGGTGCGGCCAACAACGCCCTCGACGTGTTGAGTGGTCAGGCTGCTGGTGTCAACGTGACATCCAACGGTCTTGATCGCATGGCTATGCTCAATAGTGTGCGAGTACGTGGTACAACCTCCATCATCGGTGGCAATGACCCTTTAGTGCTGATTGATGGAGTTACTTCTGACGTACTTACCCTATCAACCATCTATCCTGCAGATATCGAGAGTTTTCGTATATTGAAGAATGCTGCGGAGACCGCCATGTATGGTTCACGTGGAGCATCAGGTGTTATAGAGGTGAAAACCAAGAAAGGCACAGGACGAGGATTCCAGATCTCGTATGAAGGAAATGTGGGTTTTGAGCAGATGTACAAACATCTGGAGATGCTCAATGCTGCTGAATATGTTGCAACGGCAAAGTCATTGGGTATCTATTGCAACAACGGAGGTTTCAATACCGATAACTACAAGGTGATAACACGCACGGGTATGGTGAACAATCATTACCTTGCATTCAGCGGAGGTACGCCACAGTCAAACTATCGTGCATCTTTCGGAGTAATGGACCACAACACCATCATCAAGAAGATGGACTATAACGTTTTTGTTGCCAAAGTTGATGTAACCCAGAAAGCCTTCAATGATAGACTAACCGGAGAATTCGGAGTTTTCGGCTCTTCATTCAAGAACCATGACATCTTTGATACGCAGATGCTGTTCTATTCCGCAGCATGCCAGAACCCAACTTTCCCTGCTGGTACTGACGAGCATGGAAACTGGCTGAAAAACGAATCAGCAACGCATGTCAACCCACCCGGAATATTGCTTGAAGAGAAAAACGACTCCAAGGATTTGAACTTTGACGCACACATAAAGCTGAGTTACGATTTCAATAAGAACTGGCGTGTATCCACCTTCGGCTCTTACCTGTATGGCTCTACCGAAAACGGACAATTCTGTCCGACATGGGTATGGGCACAAGGCAACGTGTACCGTGGGGAATTCAAGAAAGAGGAATGGCTCGGCAATGTATCTCTTGATTTCAACAAAGAGTTCGGCATACATAAGGTCTCTGCTGGAGTAAGCAGTGAATACAGAAAACTGAGAAAAACTGCTTTCTGGGTATATGCCAAGGGAATACCTACAAACGATTTTCATTACGACAATCTCGGTGCGACGGCAGCCCGTCCATACGGTGGAACAGAAAGCACTTACGAAGACCAGTCTCTGGCTTCTGTAATGGGAAGCATCACTTATAATCTGCTTGATAGATATACATTAGCGGTAAATGCACGCGGTGACGGATCGTCAATGGTTGGTGACAACAACACATGGGGATTCTTCCCATCTGTATCATTCACTTGGGACATGAAGAAGGAAAGCTTCCTTGCCAACGTAAAACCGCTGTCAATGCTCAAACTCCGCACGGGTCTGGGACAGGCCGGCAATCTTGGCGGTATCACAGCCTACACAACCATGAACACCGTAAGGCAGACAGGCATTGTTCCGGTCAAGAGTTCTCCGACAGTAACCCTTGGTATGGTAAGAAACAACAATCCTGATTTGAAGTGGGAAACGAAGACAACGTTTAACCTCGGTGCGGACATTGGTCTCTTTGCCAACAGGCTGATGCTTACAGCGGAGTATTACTATTCCAAGACCACCGACATGCTCTACGCCTATGAGGTTCCGGTTCCACCATTCGCATACAATACATTGCTGGCAAACATCGGTTCAATGTCAAACCGCGGATTTGAGCTGGGCTTGTCCGTGCAGCCAATAAGCAAGAAGGACATGGATCTTAACATCAATATGAATCTGTCGTTTCAAAGCAACAAACTCATCTCGCTAAGTGGAGATTACAATGGAATGAACATGTCGGCAGCGAACATCACTGCTATTGGGTCATTGGATGGTGCTGGTCAAAACGGCGGAGACAACAACGTGGTCTATCAGATTGTCGGACAGCCGCTTGGCGTTTTCTACTTGCCACATTGTAAGGGGCTTGTCAAGAACGAGAACGGCAGCTATTTTTATGACATAGAGGACCTTGATCATAATGGCAAGGTGGATTTGAGCGACGGAGGCGACCGATACATTGCAGGACAAGCCACACCAAAGGTGATCCTTGGCTCAAACATCAGTTTCAGATACAAGAATTACTATATCTCCATACAGATGAATGGAGCATTCGGGCACAAGATTTTCAACGGAACAGGACTGGCTTACACAAGCATGGCTTGCTTCCCAGACTACAATGTCTTGAAGGATGCTCCAAAGAAGAACATCATAGACCAGAGAGTCTCAGACTATTGGCTTGAAAAGGGCGATTATCTGAACTTTGAGCATCTGACAATAGGCTACAATGTGCCTTTAAGGAGCAAGCTTATTCGTTCCTTGCGTGTATCATGCAACATTAGCAACCTTGGAACAATCACCGGATATAAAGGTTTGACACCAATGATAAATAGCTATGTTGTCAACAGTACGATGGGTATTGACGACAAGCGCAACTATCCATTATACCGTACTTACTCATTGGGACTGAGTGTACAATTTTAAAACGAAAAGAGTATGAAGACTATTATTAAATACATATTGGCAGCACCGTTAATGCTTTGTTTCAGCAGCTGTCTGGATGAGCATCCCAAAGACCAGCTGGACCAGGAGGCAATCTACAACAATGCTGATAATATATACAAAAACGCAGTAGCTTCCCTGTACAACTACATAGGGAGCAATCAGGAGTCGGAAGGGCTTCAAGGAACTTGCCGGGGTATTTACGACTACAATACCTTGACCACTGACGAGGCAATGAATCCAATCCGTGGTGGAGACTGGTATGATGGCGGTTTGTGGGAGAACATGTATCAGCACAAGTGGAATGCCAATGATATTAATTTATATAATGTATGGAAATACCTCTTCAAGGTAATTGTTTTATCTAACCAGTCGCTTTCTATCATTGACAGCCATCAGAGTCTGCTTTCTGCAGAACAGACAAGAGATTTCACGGCAGAGGTAAGAGCTGTACGAGCCTTGTTCTACTATTATGCGATGGATATGTTCGGGCGTGTTCCTATCGTGACATCATACGACGTGAAATTGGAGCAGGTAACGCAAAGCGAAAGAAGTGAGGTATTCAAGTTTATTGTTGACGAGTTGCAGGATGTTGCCCCACAGCTCGCCGATGAGCATTCCAACAAAGAAGGTGACTATTACGGACGTGTGACACGCCCGGTCGCAAACTTCCTGCTTGCAAAGCTTGCCTTGAATGCGGAAATATATACGGATGATAACTGGACCGACGGCAAGCGTCAGGACGGGAAAAGCATTTACTTCAATGTGAATGGCGAGAAAAAGAACGCTTGGGAAACCTGCATCTGGTATTGCGAGCAACTGCGGCAAGAAGGCTATGAGTTGGAGAGCGACTACGCATCGAACTTTGCGGTTCATAATGAAAATTCCAAGGAGAACATCTTCACAATCCCATTGGACAAGAACTTATATTTGAACGAATACCACTATCTTTTCCGCTCACGCCACTACAAACATGGCGGGGCTTATGGTGGTTCTTCCGAAAACGGCACATGTGCAACTGTTTCAACCGTCAAGGCTTTCGGTTACGGAACTGATCATGTTGACAATAGATTCAAGATAAACTTCTATGCAGACACCGTGCTTGTTGACGGAAAGAAGATATATTTGGACAACGGGAAGCCGTTGGTGTATATGCCACTTGAATTGAAGCTGAACCTCAGCGACAGCCCATATAAACAGACGGCAGGCGCTCGTGTAGGCAAATACGAGGTTGACCGAATCGCCTATTCGGACGGACGGCAGGTTGACAACGATATCATCCTTTTCAGATATGGTGACGCGCTGTTGATGGAAGCCGAGGCGAAAGTTCGCAATGGCGAAGATGGTTCAATAGAGCTGAACGCTATAAGAGACCGAGTAGGAATGCCTCATGTGGAAGCCAATTTGGACAACATTCTAAAGGAGCGTCTGCTGGAATTGGTTTGGGAAGGTTGGAGACGTCAAGATCTCATCCGTTTTGGCAAATATACCAAGGCATATGATCAAAGAACTCCATTAGAAAAGGAGTCTACCGGGTTTACAACGGTTTTCCCAATACCACAAAGATGTCTGGATTTAAACAAGATATTAAAACAGAACCCAAATTATTGATATAGTTGCCATAAGCTTTTCATTAACATGAAATCATCGGTGAATATTAAATCTGTTAAAAATCCTCAAGCAAATCTTATATCTTACCAACTATTAATACCTTTGCACGCAATTTATAATCAATATGGTATTGTAAAAGTCTCCAGCTAAGGAGTCATTTTTACCTGCTAAGATTATTCTTATTCAAAAGGATAACATATTATTTAAAAGAATAAATATGAAAGAAAAAACAGGAAGTTCAGTAGTCTGCCATCATCATCGAGTAGGCTTCCTGGGATTGCTCATAACATTAGGCATAGTGTTTGGAGATATCGGAACATCACCCCTCTATGTGATGAAGGCCATCCTCCATACAGGCGAAACCATCAACGAGAGCACCATCCTGGGCGCATTGTCCTGCATCATCTGGACACTCACCCTGCAGACCACCATCAAATACGTATGCGTGGCACTGCGAGCCGACAACAATGGCGAAGGAGGCATTCTCGCCCTCTACGCCCTGTTGCGCAAGATGAAAAGAAAGTGGATTTACTTACTGGCCATCATCGGTGCCAGCACCTTGCTGGCAGATGGAATCATCACCCCTGCCATCACGGTTACCACAGCCATCGAAGGACTCGAAAGCATCAGTCCCCACCTGCCAGTCATCCCCATCACATTGGGCATCATCACCATCATCTTCTTTGTGCAACGCTTTGGCACAGAGAGCATTGGCAAGTCGTTCGGAGTATTCATGCTGATATGGTTCCTGCTGCTGGGCGTAACGGGAGCTTTCAGCATCACCTCTTACCCATTGATACTGAAGGCTTTCAATCCTTATTATGCAGCCATACTGCTGGCCAAATCGCCAGAATGGTTCTTGATTCTGGGTGCCGTGTTCCTCTGTACCACCGGTGCTGAAGCTCTTTACTCCGACCTGGGTCACTGCGGCAGAAAGAACATCACCATCAGTTGGCTTTTCGTAAAGGCCATGCTCATCCTCAACTATCTGGGTCAGGGAGCATGGGTGCTGAACCATATCCAGACTGCCTCCTCCGTGAATCCGTTCTTTTCCATCATGCCCCAGAACATGCTGATTTTTGCCATCATCATGGCCACGGGGGCGGCAATCGTTGCCAGTCAGGCACTTATCAGCGGCACCTTCTCCATATTGAGCGAAGCCATGAACCTGCACTTCTGGCCACGCATGCGAATCAAGCATCCTACCCATGTAAAGGGACAGCTCTATATCCCGGTAATCAACCTCGCCATGTACATCGGTGTGGTTCTCATCATCCTGTTCTTCCGCGACTCCTCGCACATGGAGGCAGCCTACGGACTCGCCATCACCATTACCATGCTGATGACCACCCTGCTGCTCGGTTTCTACCTGCACAGCAAGGGCGTGTCGCGAATCCTCACGATATTGTTTATGGGCGCATACTGCACCATCGAGGCCATCTTTCTGGCAGCCAACCTGTCGAAGTTTCTCGCAGGAGGATGGTGTACGATGCTTATTGGCGGCATCCTGTTCCTGATGATGTATGTATGGGTTCACGCCATCAAAATCCGCCATCATTATATCAGCACCAAACCGCTGGATGATTATTATCAGATTATCTCCGATATCAAGGCCGACGAGAGCATCCCTAAATACGCTTCCAACCTGGTTTATGTAAACCATGCCGGCAAGGAAGGTGCGGTGGATGACAAGCTGCTCTATTCCATCATCAACAAGCAGCCCAAGCGTGCTGACCATTACTGGCTTATCAATCTGGAATTTGCAGATACTCCTGACACGTTGGAATACAGTTGCGAGACCCTGGTTCCCGACACCCTCTACAGTGTAACCATGCGCATAGGCTTTCGCATAGAACCACGTGTGAGTCTATATCTGCGACAAGTGGTGGAAGATCTTGTGGCAAGCAAGAAGGTGGATTTAAGAAGCACCTATCCTTCGCTTCGCAAAAACAGAATCCCTGGCGATTTCCGATTTATCATCATTCATCGCGTATATTATCCGGAGAGTTCCGGCAACCGCCAGCAGAACTTGTTGATGACTTTCTACGCTCTTATCAGCAAGATAGGTATCGACGAGCCAAAGGCATTGGGTCTCGACACTTCTATGGTGGTGGTAGAACGTGTGCCGCTCATAATCAACCAAAGCAATAGAAGCGTCAGGCGCATCATACAAATTGCGGAAGAAAAGTAAGTCCTGTCACAGGATAATATCCTTTCGGATAAGGGGAAAGTACGTATTTTTTATAAGTGATTGAGAATATTACTTTAAAACGATATGTATGTCGTACATATAAGCTAATTTGCGTATCTGAATATTATAACTTAAAAAGGAAAGTATGAAAACGAAACTGATTGTTTTGGCGATGAGTTCTCTGGCAATTCTGGCTTCCTGCACAGGAAAGAAAACTACGCCAAATGCTGCAGACAATGATTCTGCAAATGTAGTTGACACCACCGCTCCTGATAAGGACAATGTGGATTTAGCGTCTGTTGCAGGAACGTATGAGGGAACTCTTCCGGCAGCAGATTGCCCGGGTATAAAGACAGTGCTCACTATCAATGCTGATAGCACCTATCTGTTGAAGCAGGACTATATCGACAAGAAAGATGGTCACGATGAAGCAAGCGGCATTTTTAAAGTGCTTGACGGTAAAGTCCTTATGCTTGTTCGTCCTTCAACAGGTGAACAGACCTTTTACAAGGTTAAGGATGCCAACAGCATCATTATGACAGATTCTATGGGTGTAGAACCTGAAGGTGAGACTGCAAAATTGTATGTACTGAAAAAGAAATAGTACAAAGGAATCAAAAGACCGTGGACAGACATTAAGTCTATTCACGGTTTTTTCAAAGATGTATTCAGAGCCTTATAACTAACCATAACTTACTATGACCGACTAACCATTAAGCATTTTCATTTCTGTTTTTTATCCCAACTGGCTTATAATTCGGAAATTTTATCTAAATTTGTATAAGATAAGCCGCACTCGGCATAACATTCAAGCAAGCTTGATGTTATGCGCTCGTTTGCATTATCTTTGCAATATCTTATAACCGTAAGAAGAAGGGAATAGTGACATGGAACTGAAACTGAAAGAGACTTTCCAAAAGGTGAAGGCGGCGAGCAAGACCCTCGCGCTGCTGACAGACGACAAACGCAACGAGATTCTCAGGGCGATGGCTGATGCCATCATTGCCGAGACTCCAGCGCTGCTGAAGGCCAACGCCCTTGACCTGGCCAAGATGGACAAGGCGAACCCGCTCTACGACCGACTGCAACTCACGGAGCAACGGCTCCGGGACATTGCAGCGGATATGCGACACGTCAGCACCCTGCCGTCGCCGCTCGGAAGAATCTTGAAGGACAAGACCCTCGACAATGGCTTGCACCTGCAAAGGGTGAGCGTGCCTTTCGGGGTCATAGGCATGATTTATGAGGCTCGCCCCAACGTCACCTTCGATGTCTTCTCGCTCTGCTTCAAGAGCGGGAACGCGTGTGTGCTGAAAGGCGGAAAAGACGCCGACGCCTCCAACACGGCAGGCGTCACCCTTATCCATAGGGTGCTGCGCGCCCATGGCGTGAACCCCGACGTGGTGGCGCTGCTGCCTGCCACCCACGAGGCCACGGGCGAAATGCTCAACGCCGTGGGATATATCGACCTATGCATACCGCGTGGCGGAAAGAAGCTCATCAGCTTTGTCAGAGATGCCGCCAAGGTGCCTGTCATAGAGACGGGAGCGGGCGTGGTGCATTGCTACTTCGACAAGGATGGCGACGTGGAGATGGGCAAGCGCATCATAACCAACGCCAAGTGCCGCAGAGTAAGCGTATGCAATGCACTCGACTGTCTGTTGATTCACAAAAACAGATTGAGCGACCTCCCTGCCCTCTGTGAAGGTCTTGCCGAGAAGCAAACCAAGATTCATGCTGATACCCAAGCTTACGAGGCATTAAAGGGACACTATCCTGATACCTTATTATATAAGGCAGAGGAAAGTGAGGCAAAGATGAAGGAAGCCGATGCCAACGTGAAGAGCATCTGGAACACCGAATGGCTCAGTATGCAGATGAGCATCAAGACTGTAGCTTCTGAAGACGAAGCACTCGACCATATCGCTACTTACGGAAGCGGACACAGCGAAAGTATCGTTTCTAATGACGAAGCAGCTCAAAAGAAATTCCAGATGATGGTAGATGCTGCTTGCGTCTATGTGAACGCTCCAACCAGCTTCACCGATGGCGCACAATTTGGACTGGGAGCTGAAATTGGTATCAGTACTCAGAAGTTAGGAGCCCGCGGACCAATGGCTCTCGAAGAGATTACCACCTACAAGTGGTTGATTACAGGAAATGGACAAACAAGAAATTAAAAATAAGATAGTATGAAGACATTCTTTAATGTGGAAGACCTTGGCGACCTGAAAGCCGCGCTCGCCGAGGCACAGGAAGTGAAGGCAAACCGTTTCGGCTATCAGCAGTTGGGCAAGAACAAGACCCTGCTGATGATATTCTTCAACAACAGCTTGCGCACCCGACTGAGCACGCAGAAGGCGGCAATGAACCTTGGCATGAACGTCATAGTGCTCGACGTGAACGCCGGAGCGTGGAAGTTGGAGACGGAGCGTGGCGTCATCATGGATGGCGACAAGAGCGAGCACCTGCTGGAGGCCATTCCCGTGATGGCTTGCTATTGCGACATCATCGCCGTGCGCTCGTTTGCCGGACTGAAAGACCGCGACTACGACTACGCCGAGACCATCGTCAACCAGTTTGTGAAATACTCTGGCAAGCCCGTCGTGGCCATGGAGACCGCCACGGTGCACCCCTTGCAGGCTTTCGCCGACTTGATAACCATCGACGAGCACAAGAAGACGGCACGCCCGAAGGTGGTGCTGACGTGGGCACCCCACTGCCGCGCCTTGCCACAGGCCGTGCCAAACTCGTTCGCGCAGTGGATGAACGCCGCCGACGTCGACTTCGTGGTGACCCAGCCCGAGGGCTATGAACTCGACCCTAAGTTCGTTGGCAACGCCAAGGTGGAGTACGACCAGAAGAAAGCACTCGAAGGCGCAGACTTCGTTTACGCCAAGAACTGGAGCTGCCCTGGTGTGAAAGACCCGGCGCAATACGGTCAGATTTTGAGCAAGGACATGAGCTGGACCATCGACGAGGAGCACATGTCGTGGACCAACAACGGCTATTTCATGCACTGCCTGCCCGTGCGCCGTGGTCTCATCGTCACCGACGACGTGATAGAGAGCAAGAACAGCCTCGTGATACCTGAGGCCGCCAACCGAGAGATTTCGGCGGAGGTGGTGCTCAAGCGAGTGCTCGAAAGCCTGTGATATAGCGTGGGGTGGTTACCTTGTGAACTCACGGGTAACCCATCCGTTGTAAGTGTTCAATGACAACCGCACCTTGCTGCCGGTTGTCATTTGTTTTATGGGTATGCTGACGTAAGCGTCGGTGGTGTAGTATTCGGGCACGCCGCCTTGGTTGTGCAGGAATCTCAGGCAATAGGTCGTGCTGCCGTCGCTTGTCACGGTGCTGTCGAGCGCCAACCCTATGCTTTGCCTCTGGTCGTCGCCGCTTGCCTTGCCCGTTTTCAGGCCAAGGCGCAAGTTGACGTAGTTGCCGTTCTTGCTCTTCCACGCGCTGACGAGGCTCACGGGGTCGGTGGCCGCCTGAGTCTGGACAGATGGCTTGGCTGGCTGGAGCGTGTAGACTATCTTCGCCGCCAAGGGCTCAACGACGTTAGAGTCAGCGCCGTTGGCATACATGTTATAATTTAGCAGCACGCGGCAAAGGCTGTCGGCGGCGTTGCTCCAACTCGTTTGCATCGGGCGCGTGAAGGTAAGGCTCACGCCGTCGTCGGTGGTCGCCGCGGAGAGTCTGCCTTGGCTGTCGGTGGTGGCGTCAGCGAAGTCGGTGCGCAGATAGCTGAGCTTGGAGTCGCCCTCCTCGTATGACGTGTTGGAGCAGGATGTGGAGAAAAACAAAAGCCCCACCAGTGCGATGATATGAAACGTTGTCTTCAATGTCATGTGGATACGGTGTGGGGCTTTTGTTGTTGATTATTTGTTACTTCGTGAAGTTGAACTTGCTGAAAAACTGCTTCAGCCTTCCCGTGGTCTCGGTGGCCGTGAGGTAGTTGCGAGTGGGGTAGGCATACTGCGTGAGCAGGCAGCGGCGCAGGTAAGCCTCGTCCTTGTTCTCGATGTCGATGAGGGCAAGTCGGCTGGCTATGTATTCCTCAAAGTTGTCGAAGTCGTCCTGCGTGTAGTTGTCAGCATACATCTTCGTGTTCTGGATCATGTCGAGGGCGATGTAGTTTTGAGGATAGAGCATGTAGTTGCGGTGTATCTCATGGTCTATATGCTCGGCAATCTGCTCAAACATCTTGTTGCGCGGTTGCTCTTGGCTGACGGTCTGCAACCACTCGTCTATGCATGGCGCGCAGCAGTAGTGTATGTGTCCCTTGAATCCCTTTATGCCCACGCTCATGCTCTCCAGGTCGTCGCCAGGTGCCTTCTTCCAGTAAGGCAGGTCGCGGCGTAGCTGGTATTCGCGTGCCTTGAGATAGTCGCAAGGGTCGTATTGGTAGCTTATGGCCAGTGGCGCGATATGAAGCTGCGTGAGGCGGTCTATTATGGAGCCCTCGCCGCCCATCGCCATCATCTTCAGTATGGCCGGCTGCGTGAGGTCGTTGGAGTTCTTGGCGCGGCCCTCGCGTTGCGCAATCCAGATGTTGTCGTTCTTCTGCGCCACCACGAAGTGCATGTATTCGGCCATGCGCTTGCTGGCGCGAAGCATCTCGCTCGACTTCAGCGCGCGCTCCACGGTAAAGGTCTTGTTGATGCGGGCCAAGGCGCGAACCCAGTCGAGCTGCAGCAGGTTGTCGCCGATGGCAATCTCGCTCGTGGTGCCGAAGCCGGTGTCTATCAAGCATTTATCGAGAAACGCGGAGTCAAGCACTATGTCGCGGTGGTTGCTCACGAAGGTGTAGCGCTTGCGTATGTCCACGTTGTGGAAGTCCATGTCGATGCCGTTGCTCTGCTCGGCTATGAGCTTCTGCAGGATGATGTAGCAGAAACTGCGTTGGAAGTCGAGGTTGGTCTTGCAGGCGTGCATCTTCTTTGCCACGGCTTCCATTGGCACGTTGGGGTAGACGTATGCTACAACTTGTTGGAACTGCTTGTCAGCAAGTAGCTTGTCGTACACAGCCGCGAGCTCTTCCGGCTCATAAGGCCTTATGGAGTCGAATTCCGAAGGTATTTTCATACGATTAGTGTTTATAATTGTTGTTGGGTGATTCTTTATGGTGTTTATTCTTCCACGGTCACGATGTCGATGCCAATCGCCTCTATCTGTTGGCGTGTGGCCTCTGGCAGGCGACTGTCGGTGATTATCATGTCCACGTCCTCGATGTTGCTTATCTTGGCGAATCCGCGCCGTCCGAACTTCGTGCTGTCAGCCAGCACGATGGTCTTCTGCGCCGTCTGCATCATGGCGCGGTTTATCTCGGCCTCGCGCATGTCGGTCGTGGAGATGCCAAACTCCAGGTCTATGCCGTCGACGCCGAGGAACAGCTTACTGAACGAGAACCCGGAGAGTATCATCTCGGCATACTTGCCCACCACCGAAAGGCTGGTGTGGCGCACCAGGCCACCGAGCTGTATGAGGTCGATGGTGTCGAGCGGAGCCAAGTCCTCGGCCACTTGCAGCGAGGCGGTGACTACGGTGAGGCGGCTCTCTGGGTGGATGCTTCGGGCCAAGGCGTGGATGGTGGTGCCGGATGCCAGCACGATGGAGTCGTTTGGCGTTATCAGCTTGGCGGCCTCCATGCCGATGAGCCGCTTCTCGTCCATGTTGAGCTTCTCCTTCTCCGTCACCGTGCGGTTGTTGGTGAAGGGGTTTATGAGGATGGCCTTGCCGTGGCTGCGATAGAGCTTGCCTTCTTTCTCAAGGTAGGTGAGGTCCTTGCGGATAGTAACTGATGAGACTTGAAGGTTGTTAGCCAATTCGGTCACTTGTATGGAACCCTGCTTGAGCAGGTTGTCCATTATTTCACTATGACGTTCTTCTTTGGTCATGGTCGTCGTTTTTATTTTTTACAAAGATAGGCTTTTTATTTTTATCATTATCCTTTAATATCACTTTTATAGATATTATTAACAGTCAAAAGGCACAACTGCGCATGCCCCCAAGTCTCGGAAAAGCCGCGTTGGCGTCTCGGAGGCGTTGCTACCACGGCGTGGTACGGTCTGTACCACACCGTGGTACTGTGAATACCACGCCGTGGTATTGTCTGTACCACGCCGTGGTACTGCCAGTACCAAACCTTTCTGGTTTTTTGGTACGGTCATGTGGGGCCTTACACCGAACCGCTTTACAGGGGCCGCCCCTGCCATGCACCCCACATGGATCGGCAAGAAGGTAAACCGCAATAGCACAAACGAGGGTGTGTCAAAACACCCAATATAAAAATATTAAACTCGTTGTGTGTCCATTT
>OMAQ01000144.1_pt1 | contig 46446 bp, 39 predicted proteins | sample 1673461 | NCBI WGS metagenome assembly OMAQ01 (sample SAMEA103958112, study PRJEB25191) | human gut metagenome | biome: human-associated habitat [ENVO:00009003]; feature: intestine environment [ENVO:2100002]; material: feces | place: Germany | collected 2013/2015
GGGAAAGCCTGCACTGTGTCAGGAAACCCCGCGCTTTCAAGCGCGGGTTGTTTAGCATCAGCGATGAACGGATATGAATAATTTATTCATAAATTCTTCATCTTACCTGTTCCTTCTTAACAGTCTTTTCCGCCGCTTTCTGCCGGATGCCGGGACCGGCGAGCTCACTGACGCCGCCCGCCTTGCGGCGTACTTCAATACGTACCGGAATACGCTCGCGGATCTGACTGATGTGAGAGATCACGCCGATCAGTTTTCCCTGACTGCGAAGCCCCGAGAGCATCCCGAGTGCCGTGTTGAGGGCGTCTTCGTCAAGCGTGCCGAAGCCCTCGTCCAAAAAGAGCGAATCCACCCGGATTGAGCTTCCGGTCATACGCGAAAGGCCGAGCGCGAGTGCGAGACTGACAATGAAGGATTCGCCGCCCGAAAGGTTTTTGGCCGAGCGCACGGTACCCGCCTGCCAGTTGTCGATCACGTCAAGCGTGAGAGGCTGAGCCTGGTTTCGTACCAAGAGGTAGCGGTCGGTGAGTTCAGACAGCGACTGATTGGCGTTGGCGATCAGCCGCTCAAAGGTAATGCCCTGCACAAACTCGCGGTAGCGTTTGCCGTCATGCGACCCGATGAGCGCATTAAGCGTTGACCAGGTTTTGCAGACAGCTTCCTGACGCCGTATCTCTTCGGCAATCTGCCCCGCGGTTTTGCGCCGCTCATCGTCCGCGGCGAGCTGCTGGCTGAGTTCTCCGGTGCGCAGGGTGTTGGCGCGGATGCGGGCGGCGGCCTCTGCAGCCTGCTGCCGCACACGCTCTTCTGTGTCATCCCGCATGGTTTGGTTTTTGAGTTCCTGGGTTTTTGCTGTTTTCTCCCGCAAAAGCGCCGTGAGTTCGATGACAGACTGTTCGGCAGCGGCAATCTTGACTTCAAGCGCCTGCGCTGCTGTGTCGGTCATGAGGTGAGAAGCCCAGGCCGCTTCGTTTTCAAACCCTTTTTCAGCAAGAAGCGCTGTCCAGGCCGCTTCCGTCTGAGTGAGAAGACTCTGAGCTTTGGTAAGAAACTCAACAGAGGCCTTGAGTTCCGTCTGCGTGCGGGTCACTTCGGCGTCAGCTGTTTTTGCGGCAGTCTCTGCGGCGGCGAGCGCTTTTTGTGCCGCATCGCGCGCCGTGACGGCCGTTTTTTCCTCGGTGTCGGGATTTTGCGCGCCGAAAAGCTCTCGGCGCCGGGACTGAATCCGGGCGAGTTCTTCTGTGTGGGTTTTGAGTTCGGATGAAGCTCTCGCAGCCATCTGTGATTTTGCGGTTAAAAGCGTCTTTTTGCCGTTTTCTTCAGCCGTGGTTTTATCGCAGTGCGCCTGCAGGTCCGTCTGATCTTTTTTGGCTTTTTCGTAGCGCAGTGACGCGTCTTTAAGGCGTTTGTAAAGCGCATCAGAGTTTTGAGCCGACACCGTGTCTTCAGCGTAGGGTGCGGTGAGTTTCCGGTAGGCGCTGAGGGCAGCCGTGAGCGTCAGGTCCGAATCTGAGACGCGTTTGCGGGCTTCGGCAAGCGTCTTTTGAGCAGCATCATTTTGTGCTTTGAGGGAGGCTTCCTGTGCGGTGAGGGCATTGTTCTTTTCCTCAAGTTTTGCGTAACTTTCCCGCAGACGCATGAGATCAGCGGAGACCGAGCGGATGTCGGTCAGACGCTTAAGACCGGCGGTCTGCTGCGCCATGAGTTTCGTAATCCGGCGGTTTACCGTATCGGCTGATGGCACTTCGGAAAACCCGCAGAGCGCTGATTGTCCGGTAAGGGCTGTCAGGCACTTGTTGCCGGCGGTGTCAGCTTCTGCGAGGCGCTTATCAAGTTCCGTGCACTGTGCTTCAAGCCGCGCGTAAGACAGGCGGCTTTCGTCCAGCGTTGTTTTGAGTTTTGCTTCCCGGGTTTTCTGGTCCTTTAACTGAGCCGAGATGCCCGCGGTATCCGCTTCCGGACTTTCGTGCGCCCAGGGGTGATGCGTCGCACCGCACAGGGGACAGGGGTGACCCTCGGTGAGTTTGGTGCGCTCAACCTTAAGCCGCGCAACAAGATCCAGGGCGGCGAGTTGCCCTTCAAGCGCCGTGACGGCCGTCTCCACGGCTTTAAGTGCTTCTTCCGTTGCCGTGACGCTCGTGCGGGTTTGAGCAAGAAGTCGGGCTTTTTCCTCCTTTTCCTTCTGAAGACGCGCCTGCGTTTCCCGGCTTTCACTGTGGGCGGCGAGAAGTTCCGGAAGGCGCTTTAAATTGCCGAGGACTTTTTCGCCCGCGGTCACCTCAGAGTGCAGGGTCTCTTCTGTTTTTCCGTCAAGAAGCTTGGTGAGCCGCTCCCGCGTTTCAAGCCCTGTTTTTTTGAGTGCTTCTTTCTTCTTTTTAGCCTCTTCAGCCTGAGGAAGAACGGCCTTATAGGCCTTGTTTGCCTCTTCGGCAGTTGTCTTCGCGGCTTGTGCTTCAGCCGCCGCTTTTTGCTGATCAGCGGTTGCCGTCATCACGGACTGCAGTGCGGCCGATAGCCCGGGAAGCGCTTCCGTGAGCCCTGCCAACGCGGCGTTTTCCCTGACAAAGCGTGAGGCTGCGGCAAGATCGGCCTGTGTCTTTGTGACCGTTGCCTGCAGTGTCTGGATTTCCCGGGTGATGGTTTCCGTTTCGTTTTTGAGCAGCGTTTCCCGCTTTCTGAGTTCTTCCGTTTCGGCTGTGAGTTTTACCGCAGACTGATCGAGTGTCTTCACTTCCGGAATGACGGCCAGGAGCCTTTCGTAGTCACTCTGAGCCTTGAGCGCACGGTCTTTCGCGGCGGTGAGGTCCGAGCGGGCTTTGTCTGCCTGCGTCTGCGCCGTGCGTGCCGCGTCCTGATCGGCCTTGGCGCGGGTGTCAGCGTCCCTGACGGACTGACGGGCTTCTGCGGCACGGCGGGCATCGGCTGTTAAAGGAGCGGCTGCGCGGTGCGCTGTGAGTTTTTCGCGTTCCGGGTTTAAAAGCGTGTTCTCAGCCCGTGCTTTTTCCTGCCGGACGCGGATTTCGGTGAGTTCAGTTTCGGCTTTGTGAAGCGCGTCGTAGTGGGCGATCACAGCTTCAAGCCGCTTGCGATCAACGTCGGCCGCAGCACTTTCTTTGGCACAGGCCTCTTTTTGTGCGGCAAGTTCAGTGCGCGCTTCATCGGTCAGAAGCCCCACGGCGTTGTGCCGTTCCTCAAGGTCGGCAAGAGCCTTCATTTGAGCCGCGGCCTTTTGCTGCACTTCAATGGAAATCCGGCTGTAGATTTCGGTGCCGGTCAGTTGCTCAAGCGTTGCGGCACGCACGTCAGCGTCGGCCTTTAAAAACGCCGCAAAATCGCCCTGCGCCAAAAGCACGCAGCGCGTGAACTGGTCGTAGTCCATGCCGGTGAGTTCAACGATCTTTGCGTCAACCACCGCTTTTTTCTCGGCCGCGAGCACTTCCCAGGTGCCGGGCGCCGTTTCCCGCGAGAGGCGCTTTGTGTAGTCCTGAAGGGCCCCCTCGGGTTTGCCGTGCGCGCGGTTTTGGTGCCATTCGGCGCGGTAGCGCCCTGAACCCGTGGAAAAGATCACTTCCGCAGAGGCAACGCCGCAGCCGCGGGTCATGATCTCGTTTTCGGACTTATTGACCTTGTCAAGCCGCGGTGTTCTTCCGTAAAGCGCAAGCGCTGCGGCATCGAGAATCGTCGACTTTCCCGCCCCAGTGGGACCGGTAATCGCAAAAATGCCTTCGGCACCGTACATGGGATCGGTGAGATCGATTTCCCAGGCGCCCGCAAGGGAATTGAGGTTGGTGAGGCGGATTACTTCAATGCGCATGATTGTCTCCGGCGGGAACGTCGTTTTGTGCGAGCGTTTCCAAAATGCTGCGGTAGGCCGTGCGCAGCGCCTCTTTTTCGGTTTCAGCCACAGACTTTTGCTTTAAAAGCAGTTCAAAGATTTCTTCGGGCGTGAGATCGGCAATGCTTTTGGCGGTGTTCTGACCGGAAAGTACGGCCCGGACGTAGCCGCGGTCAGAAACACGCAGGATTTTGACGCAGGACTTTTCGGTCACGTCCCGGCAGAGTTTTTCAAGGCCGGTGAGCGGCGTGTCTCCCGTGTGAATGACTTCAGCCAAGACCGGCGTTTTTTCCTGCGCGAGCTTTGCGAGCCCCTCAGAGATTGCGGCTTCGTCGCCCTCAATGTGCGCGAGCCGGTCAAAGGCGGGAACGTCGATTTCTTCAACGGCGGGCGTTTTGCCGTTAAAGGTGACAAGGTTTACACAGTGGCGGCTGGCGGCCTCGGAAAAGTCAAGCGCCATCGGTGACCCGCAGTAACGGTGCGCGGGGTTGCCGGCTACGGTCTGCGGCCGGTGCAGGTGGCCTAGCGCCACATAGTCGGCTTCAGGGGGAAAGACGCTGTCCGGGACGTCGCCGAGGCTTCCTACATAGAGCTCCCGTTCGCTCGTGCCGGTCTTGCCGCCGCGGGCAAAAAGATGCCCCGTGACGATAAGGGGGAGGCTCTCTTCGAGAGCCGGGTAAAGGCGCAGTGCAGCGTCCGTACTTTTGCGGTAGTGACCTGCGACGCTTTCAGTAATCCGCTCGGTGCGGTTGGTGAGTGTGTCGGCATCCGTGAGCGTATGCAGATCGCTTTCACGCAAAAATGGAACGGTGCAGACAACGGCTTCGGTTGCACCTTTACTGTCAGTCACTGCAACGACCGAGTCTTCGGGGTTTTCCGCGGCACGCCCGATCACGCGGATATTTAAGGCGTTTAAAAGTGCGCCCGGCGCGTCAAGAAAGAGCGCGGAATCATGGTTACCCGAAACAATGATGACGTTGCGGCAGGCCGTGCGGGTGCGCAGTGCCGCCAGGAATTCGTAGTACTGGTTCTGGGCTGAAATCGGGGGCATCGCCGAATCGAAGATGTCGCCTGCGATCAGAAGCGTGTCGATTGCGCGGGCATCAATGAGCTCAAGCAGCCAGTCAAGAAAGGCCTTAAAGGCCGCATCGCGCCGCTCGCCGCAAAGCGTTCTGCCCAGATGCCAGTCGGAGGAGTGAAGTAACCGCATAAAAGAGAAAAGCCCCAAAAGTTGTGAGAGGATTATTTCAGGTAGCCGCGGGCTTTGTATGGTTGCGCATGAGTGCCGTGGGTGTGGCGCCGAAAAGGCGCCTGAACGCGGCCGTAAAGACGCAGGGGTCCGAAAATCCGAGACGCAGCGCCGTCTGTTTGACCGTGAGTCCCTGCGCGAGCAGTTCCATTGACAGCGTGAGCCGCGCGCGGTGTCGCCAGTCCCGAAATGTCATGCCGGTGTCTGTTTGAAAGTGCCGCGAAAATGTGACGGGCGTCATGTTGAGTGCGGCTGCAAACTGCTCCATGGGTGTGTTCCAGAGGCCTTTGGAGAGAATCATTTCCGCCGTGCGCCTCAGACCGGTTTCTGCCGGCAGTGCAAGATCAGCCGGCGTGACCGGTGCTTCCTGCACAAGCTGAAGAATCAGTGCCGTCATGAGGCCGTTGGTTTTGGTACTGAGGTTTTTAAGAAACAGTGTTCCCATCAGTTCCCTGATGAGCGGCGTAATGGAGAGGGTACGCAACACACGCATGCGCTCCGGCGCTTTTGCAAAGTAGAGCGTACGCATCGCGGTTTCCGACAGAAAATGAATCGCGTGCGGCGTTCCCGCCGGAATCCAAAGTGCCTGGTTGGGCGTGATGATGCGGCGCACCGTACCGCTTTTTACAAGCATCACGCCCCTCATTGCGTAAAGAAGCTGCGCGTCCGCGTGTCGGTGTTCAGGACGCTTTTGTCCGAGCACGAAGTCACGGGAAAACCAGCGCCATCCTTCTGTTGCTTCTTTTGTTGATTCATCCATGTTAAATGCTGTTTGATCTATGTTAGGAGATCATACGCTCACCGCATCAAAATCCTGATGCGGAGTCATTAATGTCTGTGGTTGTCCTGTTTGAGGCGGAATTTGTTCCAGGCGGCCGGGAGCGCTATCTCGCGCTTGCGCAAAAGCTCGCTGAGCGCGCCCGGTTCTCGGTGTCAGTGGATGTTTCGCAGTATGTGCTCTTTGGTTTTCTTGCGGCAGGTGCGTTCGGGACTGTGGCAGGCGGTTTTCTCATCGACCGCTTCGGACGGCGTAACGTCATTTTTTGGTCGATTTTCGGTGCGGCGTCTTTTGCACTGATGCTTCCCTGGGCGGATTTTGCGGCAACCGTGTTTCTGGTCATTGCGGCCGCTGTTGAGATTTCCTCCGCCTTTTCGGCCATACTTGTCTGTGCGCTCGATTTAAAGCCCGGTAAAACCGGAATGGTTTCGGGACTTTTCTTCGGTTTAAGTTTCGGTTTGGGCGGTATTGCGGCCGCCGCTTTTGGGCGCTGTTGCACTGTTTTTACCCAAAGAAGCCGGGCATGATGCAGCAGTGCAGATGCAAAGGAGCCGGTAATGACTGTTTATGTCAAAGAATTTCAGGTGCCCTGCGGCGTGCTTTTAATCGGCTCCTGCGAGGGAAACCTTGTGATGAGTGACTGGCGGGGCGGATGGCACTGTGCGAGCGTGCAAAAGCGCCTTGAGCGGTACTTTAAGGGGCCTTTCGTTGAAGGGACAAGCCCTGTGATTGAGGAGGCTCAAAAGGAACTCGCTGAGTACTTTGAAGGTAAACGCCGAACGTTTGACCTGCCGCTGGCCTTTGCCGGAACCGACTTTCAGAAAAGTGTCTGGCAGGCGCTTCAGAAGATCGGGTACGGCGAGACGGTGAGTTACGGGGAACTTGCGCGCCGCATAGGGCGCCCAAAGGCCGTGCGGGCCGTGGGCGTTGCGGTCGGCGAAAACCCGTTTTCCATCATCGTTCCCTGCCACAGGATTGTGGGTGCTGACGGCAGCCTCACGGGCTACGGCGGAGGTTTTGAGGCAAAGAAGTTTCTTTTGGGTTTGGAATCAGGAGTCCATTAACATCAAAAGTTATGAGTGCTCCTGTTGTTTTTGGAGTTAACCGAAGAAATTTTCGAAGTCCTCATTGTACGGTGTTCAGAATTCTTGGAGAGCTAACGATGACCACATGCAAATGTCTGCAAGCAAATTTGAGGGTGGCGGTACCCCGCCGGTATTGAGGTTGGTTGAGGTGAAGCGGCGGGGAAAACGCCGCAGGTGCAAATGTCTGCAAGCAAATTTTGGGAGGGCGGTGCCCCATCGGTATTGAGGCTGGCGGAGGTAGAGCGGTTGGGAAAACGCCGCAGGTGCAAATGTCTGCAAGCAAATTTCGGGAGGGCGGTGCCCCATCGGTATTGAGGTTGGCGGAGGTGGACGACCATGGACGAATTTCAGGGATAAATCTTTGAAAGGAAATAAAAAACCCGAGTTGTCATGGACAACCCGGGACGTATTCCTGGTGGGGTGGCGGGAATTGAAGTCTTCTTATTTTATGCGGCTTTTGACATGGCAAAAGAGTTTTATCCATCATCTTATCCATCATAAGATCGGCACTGCGTTTTTTTCTGGCTCTGACAGTTTTACCACAGCGAGCGAAAGAACCCCTTAAAACCTCAAAAACCCTTTTCAAACTTCGCCAAACAACTTATCACAGGGACTAAACGAGTTCACAAAATGTATAAACTTGCCTCAAGAGTGTTTAGGGATGTCCAATATCATCCTTAACGGGTGAATATTAAAGGAAAATTATTACTCTGGGGAATGCATGGTGGCTGGCTACTGCGAATCCGAATATGAAGCCGCGATACTGGATCTGCTGATGTCTTTGGGCTGGAAGCGATCAAGGGGCGATGAGCTGCATCGCAAGTATTCCGATGCGTTAATCCTTGATGATCTGCGTGCATTTCTTCAGCAGCAGTATCCCGATTTCACTCCCGATGAATTGGAGCGGATTGTCTTCAACCTGAGCAATATGGGCGGAGACACGGATTATTTGTCACTTCGCGCAACGGCCTCACTATGTGTGAATGGGTTTGCCTTTACGCGCGATGATCCGTCTTTTCCCAGTCAGCCTGTAAATTACATTGATTTTGAGAATCCGCGAGCGAACATCTTCCGGGCTGTTCATCAACTCACAGTTCGAGAGCTCGGGACAGAACGGCGCCCTGACATTCTGCTTTTTGTAAACGGCATCCCGCTGTGCATTATTGAGCTTAAGAATCCGGCGCAGCAACGAGCCTCAATCTTTGATGCTTGGGAGCAGATTCATATCCGCTACAAGCGCGATATCCCGTCTCTCATGAAGTTCTGTCTGTTGTCGGTTCTCAGCGACGGGGGCGCCACGAAGCTCGGCACAACCTATGCACCATTCGAGCATTACTACGCATGGAAGAAGGTTGAAAATGAGGAGGATGCCGCCGCAGGACTCGGCGAAATGCAGACGCTTGTCGAGGGGGCTTTTAAGCCTGAACGCTTCCTCGAAATAGTCCGTGATTTTGTTTATTTCCCGGATGTTCAGGAAGGACAGCAGCGTGAAACAGAGATCGTCTGCCGTTATCCTCAGTTCTTTGCAGTGAAGAAGCTTTACGACAGTATCCTTGCGCACCTGCGCGGGAATGGCGGTGACGGTAAAGGCGGTACCTATTTTGGTGCGACCGGCTGCGGCAAGACCTTCACCATGCTTTTTCTTGCCCGCCGGCTTATCAAGCGCACGGCGCTTTCGCCGACGATTCTCATCATCGTTGATCGAGAAGATCTGGAGACTCAGTCCGGGAAGCTTTTTGAGGCTTCGACCGACTTTCTCGGCGATGACTCTATACGCTCTTTCGGCAGCCGTGAAGATCTGAAGAAGGAGCTGCTTGCCCGACAGTCAGGCGGCGTATTTGTGACGACAGTGCAGAAGTTCTGTGAGACAACAGGGCTTCTGTCTGAGCGCGGCAACATTATTTGTTTCAGCGATGAGGCGCATCGCACGCAGCTCAACCTCGGCGAAAAACTTGAGATCAAAGACGGCAGCAAGGACGGCAACGCCGGGGCTTTTGTGAAATTCGGCTTTGCACAGTATCTGCATGATGCGCTGCCGAACGCCACATTCGTCGGATTTACTGGTACGCCTATTGAAGAAACCGTGCATGTTTTCGGCCCCATCGTTGACAGGTACACAATGAAGCAGGCTGTTGCCGACGGCATTACCGTACCGCTCAAATATGAAGCCAGACTTGCGCGGATCATGCTTGACATCGAAAAGGCGAAGGAGATAGAGGCCTATTACGCACAATGTGAGGAAGAAGGCGCGGACGCAGAAAAGGTAGACCGCAGCCGCCGTGCAATGAGCAAGCTTGAAGTCATTCTGGGTGATGATGACCGATTGGAGCGCATGGCAGCAGACATTGTCACTCACTATGAAAGCTATGCAGCAGAGCATGCTGGTACTGTCTCAAAGGCCATGATTGTGTCTTCGACGCGTCCGATTGCCTATCGCCTTCATGAGAAGCTCAAAGTGCTGAGGCCGGAATGGTTTGAGCCGAAGCGTGTTGCAGATGAATCGGCGTTTGATACACCAGAAAAGAAGGCGGAGCTCGAAAGCTATCAACGCCTCCCGATGGTGAACATGGTGGCGACGCGCGGAAGCAATGATCCTAAAGACATGTTTGAGCTTCTGGGGGATAAAGCACACCGCCAAATGCTCGACCGTGAGTTTAAGAAACCGCGGTCGAATTTCCGCATCGCCATTGTCGTTGACATGTGGATTACGGGTTTTGATGTGCCGTGCTTGGCGGTGCTCTACAACGACAAGCCGCTGCAGCGTCATACGCTCATTCAGACAATTTCCCGCGTCAACCGCAAGTATCCAGGGAAGGAATACGGGCTCATTGTCGATTACATCGGCATTCGCAAGAACATGCAGCAGGCGTTGAAGAAGTACGGGGACGATGACGACTTGCCGCCCGATATTGAGCTGACGTATGTCGCGTTTGCAAATGAATTGCAAATCCTCAAGGAGATGCTTCACGAATTTGACGCATCCGACTTTTTTACAGGTGCGCCGTTGCCGCGCCTTCTGGCTTTGCAGCGTGCGGCCGAATTTGTGCTTTCCCAGCTTCCGTTGCCGGATGATCCCCAAACAAGTTTTTCAACCGTCTTTAAGGGGCATGTGAGGCGCCTTAAATCTGCGTACGGCATCCTGCATCCGGCTGGGCGCCTCAGTAAAGATGAGACAACTTGGGCGCAATTTCTTATGGCTGTGCAGGAAATCAACAGCAAGACAACGAATACGCGACACAGTGTCGAAACCATGAATCGCGCTGTGGAAAACATGGTCACTGAGGCGCTGCAGTGCACGGGCATTGAGACAGTGCTCAATGCAGAGGGAGAGGAGGAACTTTTCTCTGAAAAGTTCACTGAAGAAATCGAAAAGGTAAAGTTGCCGTATACAAAGTTTCAGCTGCTTGTGAAGTCGCTCAAAAAAGCGATTCGAGAATACAGCAAAACCAATCAACTCAAAGCACAGCGGTTCGACGAACGCCTGCAGAAAGTTATCGATGACTACAACACGCGCGACAAACTGATATTCGCAAACGAGGTGGCTTCCAAGACCGTACAAGCCATCCAGAATGTCGTGAATCAGAAGCTCAATAAGCTGACAGATGAGGTATTGGATCTCTTTCGGCGCCTTCGCAAAGACCGCGAAGAGTTCAAGCGGCTCGGCATTACGTTTGAAGAAAAGGCGTTCTACGACATCCTTGTTGATCAAAGAGATGCGCACGGCTTTGAGTATTCAGATGAGAAGTGCCTCGAGCTCTCGCGTAAGATCAAGGCGCTTATTGATGATTCTGCCGTGTACGCTGATTGGCTCAACAACGACAACCTAAAAGCTGATTTGCAGTCTGAACTTACGATATTGCTTTACCGAGGGGGGTATCCCCCCGAATGGGACGAAGAAGTTTTCAATAAAGTTATGGAACAGGTTCGCAACTTCAAGACCTACAACAGCTGACCAGGCAGGATAAGAAGAAATGGCACAAAAGAAAGGATCAAAAAATAAGAAAACCGCAGAGCTCAACCTTGAAGATGTTTTATGGAACTGCCGAGATATTTTGCGCGGCAAGGCCAGCATGGCGACGCGGCGCGACATGATTCTTACGCTCGTTTTCTTGAAATTCATCGGCGAGAAGTTCTATCGGCAGCGTGAGAAAATTCGTGCGGATATGGAAGCACGAAATCTCCCAGCAGATCGCTTTATGGAGACCCCTTCTTTTTATCAGCGTGACGGTGTTTTTTATTTGCCCAAAGAATGTCGCTGGGAAGTGCTTCTGGCAACTGACAGCGCCAAACTGCCGCTTACGATTGATTTGATGGTTTCAAATCTCGATTCGACGCTTGAAAATCTTCGAGGCGCACTGCCGATGAAGCTTTTTACGGATTCCCGCATTGAAGGGAAGACGCTCAAAGCACTCATTGACGAAATCAACAAGATCAGTGAAGAGCGTTTCCATGAAAAAGACCTGATCGGGCGCGTCTATGAATACTTCCTGCAGGCGTTCTCCATCAACGCCGATAAGGAGGAGGGAGAGTTCTATACGCCGCACAGCATTGTTGAGCTCATCTGTGAACTGATTGAACCGTACGACGGCACCATTTACGACCCGTGCTGCGGTTCTGGCGGCATGTTCGTGCAGGCCCAAAAGTTTGTCGAGGCACACGGCGGCAACACGAAAGCTGTTCAGGTCTATGGGCAAGAAAGCCAGCCGGAAACATACCGCCTTGCCAAGATGAATTTGGCAGTGCGCGGCATCTCCTACAACCTTGGCACTACGGCAGCCTCGACATTCACGAACGATTTGCACAAGACGCTCAAGGCCTCCTACGTCATGGCGAATCCGCCGTTCAACTTGAAGAAGTGGCGCACTGAAAACGAACTTGTGACAGACATCCGCTGGGCAGGTTACGGCGTGCCTCCAGTGAGCAATGCGAACTACGCGTGGATTCTGCACATGCTCTCAAAGCTCAATGTTGTGAACGGTGTTGCGGGCTTTCTATTGGCAAATGGCGCCCTGGGAGATTCGGACACATATGAGATTCGGCGAAAACTCATTGAGAACGACAAAGTTGAAGCCATCATCGTTCTTCCGCGCGAGATGTTCTATTCGACCGACATCAGCGTGACACTGTGGATTTTGAATCAGAACAAAAAGGGCGGGATGTACCACAATCGGCAGCTGCGCAACCGCACGGGGGAGATTCTGTTTGTTGATTTGCGCACATGGAATCAGAATATTTACGAGAAAAAGTACGTGCAGTTCCTGCCGGAACAGATCAAGCGGGTTGCCGCGATATATCACACGTGGCAGAGCGAAGGGACTGAAAGTGCTGCGTACGCCGTGCCTGAACTCTATCGGTCGGTTTCACTTAAGGAAATTGCGGACAACGATTTCTCTCTTGTGCCAAGCCGCTACATTGAGTTTGTAGATCGCGATAAGGACATTGACTATGAGCGGATCATGAGCGATACCGCCTCGGTGGTTGCCAATCTTTTGAAGCGGCAAGCGGCCAATCAAGAAGCGCTCAAGCATGCATTTAAGGAACTCGGTTATGAATTCTGAGCTTTTGCAGTTGATTGATGGTACTCCGCAAGTTGAATTAGGAACTTTATTGAAAAGACTCGATAATCGTAATTCAACTGGAAAGTTTGGATTATCTGATATTAGAGGTGTATCAAATACAAAACGTTTTTCGGATACTCGAGCTAATTTAGAAAATCGATCGTTAGATAAATTCCTAGTTGTTCACCCTCACGATTTTGTTTTCAATCGGCGAACAAATAGACATGGTGAACGCTTGTGTGTTGCATTTAACGCAAGTACATCGACATATATCCTCACCGAGGATTACGTAGCCTTTCGTATAAAACCCGAGAAAGTTAAGGAATTATCGCCATACTTTCTTTATCTCTATTTCTTGCGCGATGAGTTCGATAGATACGTGCGTAGTAACTCTTGGGGCAGTGCGACGGAGTTCTTCAACTGGGACGACATGTGCCGGGTGAAAATCCCGCTGCCGCCGATCGAGGTGCAGCGGGCATACGTTGATGCATACAAAGGCTTGACGGCACTCATTGAGGAGAACGAGGCACTTTTGAACTCGCTCGAAGCAACAGCGCAGGCGTGCGTTGCAGAGTGCAGAGAGAAATGGCCTTTTGTTGAGTTACGATCATATATAAGACGATTGGATGAGAGAAATTCAGATAATTCGATTAAAGATGTAAAAGGATTGTCGGTAACCAAGCAATTTCGTGAACCATCCTCAAAAGTTGATAAGACCAAACTTCAGAATTACAAAATTGTTTTACGTAATCAATTTGCCTTTGTACAGACTACAAATAATGAAAAATGCCTAGTAACCTGTCTGTCTAAATTCGAATATCCAATTGTTGTTTCCTCCGTTAATGAGGTATTTGAGATTGTAGATACGGGAAAATTGCTTCCGGAATATCTCTATCTTCAATTTAAACGACCCGAATTTGATCGGTATGCACGCTTCAATTCATGGGGCAGTGCTCGCGAAACGTTCAACTGGGACGACATGTGCCGGGTGAAAATCCCGCTGCCGCCGATCGAGGTGCAGCGGGCGATTGTTGCACTCTATCACTGCGCAGAAGAAGCGCGAAAGATTGCAGAGGAAGCGAAAGCTCAGCTTGCTCTAGCTTGTCCTGCCATGATTCAACGGGCATCTCGACGTTTTTAAAGGAGATTCACTAGTATGGGGGCTCCGTTCTCAGCTCTTTCGTTTCTGAAAAAGATTCCTTCGGATTTGCTTTGTGCTTATTTCAAGCGGTTTAACAAGGTGAATTTGTGTATTTTTGACGAGAAAAATCAAAAAACAGCGATTTTGATGGATTTTTGGAAGGAGCTTCCAGACGAGGTTAAGAAAACTGCTGAAAGTGACTTTAGCTCGATTCTCGAAATGATGGATGAGTTGGGAGTTCAGTCAATTTACTCAATTGCAGAACAATTGGGCTGCGGAGATGAGCTGTTAAAGGCTTGGGATGGAAAGACGTTAGAAGAGAAAACCTTTATTGCTTTCATTGATTTTAAGAATCTATGGGACGGAGCAAATGCATTGGCTTTTGCAGATCGTGTTCCGGGGCGAAGCTGGCAACGTAGGAAAAATCTTCCATCGGATTTACTGAGTGATTCGGAACAAGCTTGTGAAGATTTCGCTCAAAAAATAGGAGAACTTCTTCATTCTGAACAAGGACGTGGAAATCAATGCAAGGTAGAACGCTATCAGACTGAAGATGGGAGGTTGTTCTTTTTTGCACTCTTCGAAGACTTCGCAAGAAGTTGTCTTGAATGGGAGAACAACGACTTGCAGTCGCGCCGTAGGCGTCAGGCTCTACAGTATATTTTCCAGTATTCGCCAAAGGAGGGAAAGCTGTCTATTTATTGCCCAAATGCTTCCGCGCTTGTTAGAAATTTGCAGCAAATTTTTGCTGAAACAATTCTTAATATCGAAGAGCTCGGAGAGGATGTTCAAGATAACCGAATATATGACCTGAAGCCATTATTGAATCCTGAATTTCGTTTTGCGTGGAAGACTGAGTGGGGTATTGAAGATGTCCAGTTGGTCAAACTGCGGTTGACAAGGAGATTTTCGAATCAACGTGTTGTTTTTGAAGCGGGTCGTAAAAACGGAAGGAAAGAGGTTTATGAATTACTCAGTTCTTGGGGCGACACAGAGGGTCTGGACAACTATTTTGTAACACAGGCGGAAATTCGTGTTCGGTACCAAGCTGATGTAGGCAAGGTGCGCTCCTACAGCTTTTCTGTAACGTGGCCTAACCACTGTAACTTAAAGCCAGATACTCTCGGTAAGCATTTGCAAGAAATGCTTGTTATGTCAGGGATCGAATTGAAGGAGCCTGAGGATAATGGCAAGGCCTCGTAAAAAGCCTTTGCTTCAACTTGATGAAAACGACCCTCTGCGATGTTTGTTAGCGGCGTTGAGGCCGGCTCGCGAAGAAATTTCCTTTTCAAGGCAACAGATCGAAATACAGAACTTTGATTCAGTTCGCTTGGCAAGCCTTACGGCAACCAATCTGCTCCGCCCAGATTCGACCAGATTGACAACAGATTGTTTCAAGTGCGATCGTCAATGCATTGGATTGTCGTTGATGAAATCCCCGAAGGGAACGCTGGGTTTCGTATGCCCCTGGTTTCCGACTGTCGGATGGATTGACGTTCGGTCAGAGCAACTTGAGCGGATGAGGTTTCGCCGCGACGATTTGATTCGATGGTTGGTTCAGTTTTTTAACTGTCAGCCGGTTTATTTGCTGGATGAACCAGAGTTGCCCGCAGGGAGTTATCGACTCGGGATTGTGCTTGTCGAGCAAAAACGCTTGCAACTGTTTCTGCAGTTCAACCGAAAGTCTGGGTGGCAACTTAAGTGCGCCGAAAATTGCATTGCGCTGCATGACCTTTTGCGTTTCAATGGATCCGAGTATGTCATTGATCCTGATCAGAAAGAACTTTTGCTGTGGTCGGATGACAGCGACGAGCCGCCTATTTCACGCGCTGCTCGGTTGCTCGAGGAAGTGGAGTGGAGAAAAACTCATCGGGACGTTTATCCCGGGGCGGTTTACGAACAAGTTGCGGAAGAGAACGGCATAACAAAAGCTACCTTGGAAGGCATACTCAAAAAAGCTCGTCAAGATACCACCATTCTTGGGTTGAAGCGAACCTATCGTGAGAAGCGGTTGGAAAGTCAAAAAACGAAAATAACTCCATAACCGCTTGACTTTATTGAAAAAATAAAAGTAGCTACCGAAAGTCAAAGACTTTGGGCGAAATGGTCATTGTCCAAACAGAACTAATGAGGTTCAACGATGACCAAGAAGTTTTTTTATCGAGCTCGCGAAGCGCAGGATCACACGGCGCTCGCCCGCTCAACCTTTTACGCCTATATCTCCAAAGGCCTGTTGCCGCCGCCGATCAAGGTTGGTGACCGAGCATCTGCTTGGCTCGTCTCCGAAATCGTTGCCGTCAACAAGGCACGCATTCTCGGCAAAACAAATGAAGAAATCCAAGCGCTCGTGAGATCGCTCGTCGAGGCGCGTTCTCGAATGGAGGACAACGCCGATGAGTGAGATGCAGAACCAGAAGGGGTATGCCCTGTCGATGGAACTTCTTTCAAACGAACGCCTTGAGGTTTCAAATGCCGAATTTCTTCATGAAGCTTTTACCATTTCTGCCGCTCATTGCGGAGATTGTCGCCCTGTTACTGTGTCTTTTGTTGGCAATCCTTCCCGCGATGCTCGCTGGGTAGCCCGGCCTTTCACGGGCAACGATGCACCCGAATCCGACCATGCGAACAACTACTTCGCCCTCTCGGCATTCATGCCGGATTCAGAAGGCACCTACCATCGGCGTAAGAAGTCTTTTGCCGCTCAATTCGTCGTGGCGCTTGACGATGTGACACCAGTTGTTGTTGTGGGAAAGCAGAAAGCTCAGATTCCTTTCAACCGCATCACGCTGCCACCAACATATGTGCTTGAGACCTCCGAGGGTAATTTTCAGGTGGGTTACTTTCTCCGTGAGCCGATCTTCGATCGCGATGAAGCCGAGGACCTCTCAAAAGCAATTATTGCTTCGGGACTAAGCGATCCCGGTGCGGGTGGCCCTTGTGCGCGGTTGATGCGCCTGCCGATTGGTTGCAACGGGAAGTACCAACCTGAATTCCATTGCCGTTTGAGATTGTGGGAGCCAAAGCGCCGCTACACCATTGATGAGCTGCGCGAAGGACTGCAGATCGGTTTTGTCAGCGCAGCATGTGCCAAACAACAAACGGTTGCCCTGCCTGGTAACTTGTGCCAGTTTGCTGCGGAAGGGAATTCAGTCTATACGCCTGCACCGACGACGAACATCGTGCTTCAAGCATTGAGCGAACGCGGTCTGTTAAAGCGCGAGGTTGCGCCAGGGAAATACGAGCTGACTTGCCCGTGGGTTAATGAGCATACGGATCAGGGCGATAGCGGTGCAGTCTATTGGACACCGGATGAGACTCACCCGCATGGTTCCTTCAAGTGTCTGCACGGGCATTGCGTTGGGCGCGGCATTTCAGAGTTGCTGGATTACTTGGGCGTTGAGCATGAGGCAGCTCTGATGAAGGCGCGTATTACGACTGCACCGGGGGAAGTCAATCGCATCGTTGTGGCCGCCGAGACAGAACTTGCTCGTACAGGGCTTTACTTTCAACGCAGCGGGCGCATCGTTCGGCTTGAGCGATCGACGATTACAGGTAACTTACAGCTTCAGGAAGTCAATGCCAACAGTCTGCTTGTGGATTTGTCGGCACTGACGCGGTGGCAGCATTATGACGGGAGGTCAAAAAAGGTCGTTCCCTGCGATCCTTCGTCTAAGTACTTGTTAGCCATTCTTGAGAGCGGGCGGCACCAGGCGTTGCCTGAAATCATTGGAATCGCAAGGCAGCCCATGATTGATGAGCTCGGCAGAGTGTCAAAAACGTCGGGCTACAACGCAGCTAGCAAGCTCTACGCTGATTTTGATGAGCACGCATACGAGGTGCCGGATAGACCGACAAAGGAAGATGCATTCAAGGCGCTGTATGAACTTGAAGCACTGCTAGAGGAATTTCCTTTTGAAGACGACTGTGACAAGAGTGCGGCTCTCTCGGCTATTTTGACGGCAGTTGTCCGCCCGCAGCTCAAGTTGGCTCCGATGATCCATGTGCAGGCGCACTTACCGGGTTCAGGAAAGTCGTATCTGACGGCGCTGGTCGCGGCGTTCGCGACGGTTGATGAGGTAGCCGCATCAAGCTTTCCAAAGGACGATGAGGAGTGTCGAAAGTTCCTTCACTCTCAATTGCTTTCGTCGCCTGCGGCCATCATTTTCGACAATCTAACAACGGATATTTACGCCTTCAAAAGTCTCTGCATGGCAATTACGGAGCCGACATTCAACGCCCGAATTCTCGGGGTGAGTCGCACGGCGGAGGCGAGCACGCGGACGCTGCTTCTATCAAGTGGCAACAATGTCGGTCCCGTTGAGGACATGACGCGGCGGGTGCTGACGATCTGCCTTAACCCTGCAGAGATAAATCCTGCTGAACGTGAATTTCAGCATCCGAATCTCATAGAGGATTTAAGAGCGAAGCGTGCCCATTTTGTTTCGTGCGCCCTCACAGTGATCTCGGCATGGCTGTATGCAGGCAGGCCGCGACCGGACAGAGTGAAGACTCTCAATTCCTTTATGCAATGGGGGGAGTGGTGTCGTTTGCCACTTCTATGGCTGGGGCGAAGTGACCCGGCAACACGGTTGTTTGAGTTGATGGTGAATGACCCAGAACGCGAACAAACAGCACGGATATTTGAGGTGCTGAGCCGAATTTTCAAGTCAGATGCATTCTGTGTCAAGGATGTCGCGACAAAAGCACGGTACTCCGGTTTCGATGACGACATTTTCGATGCATTCGAAGAAGCGGGCCTGAGTGCAGCAGGTTTGTTGGATCGGCGTCGTCTCGGATGGTGGTTCAGAAGAAAAAATGGCTGGACGGCAAACGGTCTCAAACTCATTAAGTTGCCTTCGTCGGGCAAGCAGATTGTGTATCGCTTAGAGGTGCAACCATCGCCGTCCACAAAGCCTTGAAGAAAAAATGTTCAGGTTCTAATTTTAATGTGTTAGCTATGAAAGATGGTGAATTGATAAACAAAACAAATGGTTATGCGGTTGTGCGCTTGAATGCCGTGAGACATGGCATTTTGTCTCGTGAAACGGTGTTGCCTCATGAATCGCGGCAAGACTTCGAATTTTTGCTCAACGAGCTTCAGAACGAGTATGCGCCTAATGGTCAAACGGAAAAAGCCTTGGTCGAAGAGCTTGCATCCATTCTTTGGCGAAAGCGCCGAGTGCTTGCGGCCGAAGGTGCGCAGATCAATAGCGGGATTGCTTGTGCCATGACAAATTCGCTGCGAGTGGCAAATCAAGCAACGCCTTTTCTTCCGAAGATTACACGTAACGAACTATTGGGAGATGAGGCATTGCCTGTGAGAGAAATTTTGGCGCTCGATGCGGAAGGTCTTGAGCAAAGAAGACAGGCGCTTGAAGCGGAGTATGGATCGGTTGCCAAGTCGCGCCAGTTGTTGACTCTGGGCGGACGAGGAGCGGCGCGCAAGGCGCTTGAAGCGCTGCCGAGTTCATTGACGGACCTTTGGTACGCGAAAGATCGGTATGGCGAAACCATCTATCAGGTCGATCGTTTTTTGGAAAATGAAGTGCTGCCGCATCTTGCGGAGGAGAAAAGACTGCTTGAAAACGCAGACTCGTTGCGTCGCCAAGCACTCGGAAGCGCCGTGGCGGGACTGCCTTTCGAGTCAATCGCGCGCTATGAAGCGCATTTGGACCGTAAATTCGAGCGAACGCTCTCCATGCTCATCAAGTTGAAGGCAATGAAAACGGTACCGGTCAATGATGCCTCAACACCCGTGGGGCAAGGCGTTGCAGAGAATTGCATGCAGCATGTTCAATGACAATTTGCTGTTGATTTGGGAAAAAAGATGGGTGGTTTAGGAAGTGGACGTGTCAGCTCGCAGCACAAGGAGATAGTTGAGCACGCCCGATTTATTCAATCGGAGTGGGTTAAGGCGCGGATGGGGGTGCTGAATACGAGGAGCGCTATAAAAGTCAGCTGGAAGCGAGGAGGTCAACCTTATGGTGAAGCAGAAGTTGCGTTAGTTGACCAGCGGTTGCACATCGTCTATCGGAAACGCTCTGGCGGCGAAACGCAATGGCAAGACGTGCACGAGGTTGTCGAGCTTTCCTACTCGGCGCCACATTTTGGCGGCAAGCGCTTGTGGTTTCATTGCCCTCATTGCGGGCGTCGCGTTGCTGTGCTTTACTGCAGCGAGGTGGTTGCCTGCCGAAAGTGTTTGCATCTTTCCTATCGAACGGAGAGCGAAGATGCAATCGATCGTTTACGTTCAAAAGCAGCAAAAATCAAGGACCGGCTGGGGGGAGATCCGTATCAACGGCCGAAGAGGATGCATCGGAACACATTTGATCGCTTGCGAATGCAATATTTTGCAGTCAGTCAGGAAGCCGAGAAACGCTCAGAGGAGCGCTTGATTGCTTTGGGAAGGCGGATTTTGAGTCAGTCTTTCTCAAGGGAGCTACAATACGACGGCTGGTAACCGATAGGTTTTGTTTATTTGTTTGGCAATTTTGATGTTTTATTAGAATTAGGGTTTTGGTGGTTTTTGGGGTTTTGAACGGCTATCGCTGAAAAAATGTCAGTGGCTTAGCCCTATGACTTGATGTACGAGCAGGCATATTCCCCCCAAGCCTCCATGATGGCGCGGCGCTCTTTGGCGAGCGGTGCACGGTCGTAAGCGCCGCTGTACGCATCGTTGCGTGAGTGCAGCAGACAGAATTCGACGGCTTCTTGGTCGAAACGCCGGTTGTTGCCTATCTCATCGTCCTTGGCCCATGTCCGGAACGTGGCACGCGCCGTACCGTGCAGCGTGATTACGCAGGGTTTCTTGAGTTTTTCCGTCTTGACGGGGTCAATCCACCCGATGCCGTCTTCTTCAAGGCGCTTCTCATGTAGGCCTCGCAGAAACATGGTGAGTGCGACGTCAGAGAAGTGGCTGCCATGAGAGCTGGGAAAGACGTAGGGGCTTTCCGCATAACGAACAATCTTGCTCAGTAGTTTCTTTGCGCGAGAGGACAGAAAAATGGTTCTGTCGCGATTGGGGGTTTTGATTTTGTCGTGTTCTAGAGGAACGACCCAGATGCCCTTTTCAAGGTCGATTTCGTCCCAGCGAGCCAAGCGAACGGCCTTAGAGCGCGCCGCTGTCAAAATTGCAAACTCACAAGCCTGGGCGGACATGGAGTCGTACTGGTGGATGGTCGCCATCAGTTTTGGAAGCTCGGAGACGGCGCAGGCGGCGTAGTTTTGCTTAGGCTTGCGATTTTTTGAAAAGGGTTCCATGAGCACGCCCAAGGCGCCGCTCATCATGGCCGGATTATCCGGGTTGTTCCGTTTATGAAGGGCGATTGCCCATTGGAAAATCTTCTGGGCATGAGTTCGGGCTTTCTTTGCGATTGAAGGCGTGGCCTGCCAGATCGGGGCCAGACACGTGCGGATGTCTTCCGGCGTGATGTGTTCAATGTTTTTGCTGCCAATGACCGGAAAGAGGTGCCGGGCGAGAATTTGCCTTGTATCTTTCTCTCCGCGTAGGTTCTTGGACCAAAAGCCATTCTTGGCGCGGTCCGAAATCCATTCCAAGGCGACGGCTTCGAAAGTGAGTTTGCTTTTCTCGACTTCTCGCAACGCTGCTTCCTTGGCTTCTCTTTTTGCTTTTCTTTGTCCTTCCCGCTCCTCAATGGGACTGCCGCCCTTGTCGATCAGGGCGCGCGCCTCACGCGCAGCCTTCCTTGCCGCAGCTACGCTTGTTTCTGGGAATGAGCCCAAGGAAAAGTCGTGCCTTCCGGTGGCGTCGCTGTAGCGCAGGATAAAAAGCGTCTGAGTGGGGGTTTTGCGGATGTAGAGCCCCTTGACGCCTCCGATGGCAAAAGTTCCTTGTCCCAGCCGTTTGATCTCAAGCACTGTCAGCTCTTTTGCGATTTTCGGCATCTGTACCCTCTGTTTTTTATGATGGATAACTTGTTACATATTTATATAACTCGCCGTATCCATCATAGCATACATCATAAAATCGCAGATGTTCATGGAGGGCTCTGGACGGCTAGAGACGCGGAATCCGGTTAAATGCTTGATATAAAAGGAAATCCCAGACGTCTTTAGACTGTCTGGGATTGAAAAGTGGTGGAGGTGGCGGGAATTGAACCCGCGTCCGAAGCAATTTTTCCGCCGAATCTACATGTTTAGCCCGGAAATTTAAGTCTTACTGACAACCCTGCCTTCGGGCGGGCCGGTCATCAGCCAGTCGCTTGATCTCGACCAATGCGTCGCGACACCGCATCAGTCCAGTCCCTGTGAATGACGATGCTGCCGGTTTTACCCGACCCGGACCAGAGACCATCCGGTGCATCGCCCGCGGCCCTTAGGCGGCGAGAGCGAAACGCTCGTTGTTGGCGTTTATTTGTGTCTAGCTGTTTTACGAGGTGACTAGACCTCGACATGCATCGTGCAGCGTCCTATACCCCGTCGAAACCGGAACACCCCCACACGCTGGATCGTGCATATTAAAGGAAGCCGGCGGACTTTGCGCGCTTTTTTGGTAAAAACTGTTGCTGCCGCAAAGGTGCGCACCAAAAAGCAACAAAGCACCAATCAGGTGCATTATGATCATTCTTTGTGCATGGCGAGCGTGCCGGCGCCGCAAAAAGGTGCAAAAAACGCGAATTTCATTTTGGCACGGTTTTTGCTTTATTTCGGACAACACGAAGCGGGTGAGCTTATTTCGGGCCCGGCCGCGACAGATAACGTAAAACACTTCCCTTTGATTCGAGGAGAAAGAATATGACGTCCCCCTCTGACGTTTTGCAGATGGTCAAAGACAACGATGTTAAGTTTGTCGATTACCGCCTGACCGATACCCGCGGCCGTGAACAGCACGTTTCCGTTCCCGCTCATCAGCTCACGGAAGAAACCTTCGAAGACGGTCAGCCCTTTGACGGCTCCTCGATGGCCGGCTGGCGAGGCATTGAAGCCAGCGACATGATCCTGATGCCCGACCCCAACACGGCTCATATGGATCCGTTCCGCGAACAGAACACGCTGATTCTGACCTGCGACGTCGCTGAACCCGACACCGGCAAGGGCTATGCCCGCGATCCTCGCTCTCTCGCAAAGCGCGCCGAAGCGTATCTGAAGTCCACCGGGATCGGTGATCAGGCTTTCTTCGGTCCGGAACCTGAATTCTTCATTTTCGACAGCGTCACCTGGAGCACCGACCCGGATCACACGTTCTTTAAGATCGGCTCGGAAGAAGCCCCCTGGTCCACGAAGATCGAATTTGAAGGCGGCAACCTCGGCCACCGCGCTCCCTTTAAGGGCGGCTACTTCCCGGTTCCGCCGGTTGATTCCCTCACCGACATCCGCGCCGAAATGGTGACGCTTCTGGAGCAGCAGGGCGTGCCCTGTGAAATCCACCACCACGAAGTGGGTGCTGCGGGTCAGTGCGAAATCGGTACTCGCTTCTCCACGCTCGTGCAGCGCGCCGACTGGCTGCAGATCATGAAGTACACGATCTGGAACGTGGCGGCTGCCTACGGTAAGACCGCGACCTTCATGCCCAAGCCCATGAGCTGCGACAACGGCTCGGGCATGCACGTGCACCAGTCCATCTGGAAGAACGGTGAAAACCTCTTTGCCGGCAACGGCTACGCCGGTCTTTCCGAGCTCGCCCTGCACTACATCGGCGGCATCATCAAGCACGCCCGTGCCTTAAACGCCCTCACCAACCCGACCACGAACTCCTACAAGCGTCTGGTCCCGGGCTTTGAAGCCCCGGTGAAGCTTGCGTACTCGGCCTGCAACCGCTCGGCCTCGTTGCGTATCCCGCACGTCTCGAGCGCCAAGGCCCGCCGCGTGGAAGTGCGCTTCCCGGACCCCATGGCCAACCCCTACCTCGCCTTCTCCGCGATGCTGATGGCTGGCCTTGACGGTATTCAGAACAAGATCAATCCGGGGGATCCGGCCGACAAGAACCTCTACGATCTGCCGCCCGAAGAAAACGCGAAGATCCCGACGGTTTGCTCGAGCCTGGACATGGCCCTTGACTACCTCGACCGCGACCGTGAGTTCCTCACTCGCGGCGGCGTTTTCAGCGACGACTTCATCGACAGCTTCATTGCGCTGAAGATGCAGGAAGTCACGCGTTACCGCGCAAGCATCGAACCCTGCGAATTCGATATGTACTACGCCGGCTGATATAGGGCGCTCACGCTGAAAGGACGGTGCCGCGGCAAGGTTTTTCCGCGGCCCGCCTTCGGCAGATGAACGCAAAAAAAGGCGCAGTGGTGACATCAGCCGCTTGCGCCTTTTCTTTCCTCTTTTACGGCATAAAGGCAGAGATTGTGTTGAGAACCAAAGAGCCGTGCGGCACGTTTGACGTGCGGCTTTGTGCAGGCGCCGATCTTTTGGCAACATCAGTTGTGGTGCTGGAAAAAACGGGCGTTGTCGCCTGGTGTAACGCCGCGGCTGAAATGCTTTTCGGTGTCTCGCGCCGCAACCTCACCGGGTCTGGTATCGGCCAGTGGCTACCCGCGGTGACGCAGTGGCTCTCGCATCTGCCTGCGCAGGGCGACAAGTTTTCGCCCTACGGAGCCGTCGCGGAACTTTGCCGTCCGATGACCGACCCCGAGCCCGTCTACGCAACGCTTTCGCCTTTAGCGGGAAGCGAGGGCTATCGGGTGCTGGAAATCACCGCCGTGCACGACGCCATGCAGCTGGTGCGTGAGGAAGAGCAGGCGGGGATGAACGAGGCCACCAAGGCCCTTTTGCGAAACCTCGCGCACGAAGTGAAAAATCCGCTCGGAGGCATCCGCGGTGCGGCGCAGCTCCTTGACGCCGAGCTTGCCACAAGCGATGAGCGGGAATACACCGCCGTCATCATCAGTGAGGCCGACCGCCTGCAAAGCCTCGTGGACCGGCTGTTGGTGCCCTACCGCAGGGAAAGGCGTGTGGGACCGGTCAATATTCTCGAGGTTCTGGAGCGCGTGAGAAATCTTCTCACCGCGGAATTTCCGGCGGGCCTTGTGATCCGGCGGGATTACGACGTGTCGGCACCGGAAATCACCGGGGACAAAGAGCAGCTCATTCAGATCTTTTTAAATCTGATGCGTAACGCCGTGCAGGCGATGCATACGCTCATTGACGAGGGATGTGCCGAGATCACGCTTAAAACCCGTATTGCCCGGCAGGTGACGATTCAGCGAAAACTTTGGCGCATGGCCTTAAGCGTGGAAGTGATCGATAACGGGCCCGGCATTGATCCGGCGATCCGCGAAAAGATTTTCTACCCGCTCGTAACGGGCAGAGACGGCGGCACGGGGCTGGGGTTGTCGCTTGTGAAAACCTACGTTGATCAGCACGGAGCGGCGATTGACGCGGAAAGCGAACCCGGGCGCACGGACTTCCGGCTGCTTTTTCCGTTAAAAGCCGCCTGAAACAAACGAAAGGAACACCGAGATGAAAGCCATTTGGGTTGTTGACGATGACCGGTCCATCCGCTGGGTGCTTGAAAAGGCGCTGCAGCGCGAGAACCTGCCTTTCCGGATGTTTGAGGATGCCGCTGACGTCATTGCGGCGCTTCAGACCGAAACGCCCTCAGTGCTTTTAAGTGATATCCGTATGAAGGGGACGTCCGGCATGGAGCTCCTTCACACCGTCAAAAAAGAGCATCCGGAAGTGCCGGTCATCATCATGACGGCTTTCAGTGACCTGGACAGTGCGGTGAACGCCTTTCAGGGCGGAGCGTACGAGTACCTCGCCAAGCCCTTTGACATCAACCGTGCGATTGAACTTCTGCGCCGTGCCTGCGAAGAGTCGGGGGCCTCGGAGACGCCACAGACTGAGACAGGGGAGGCGGTGCCCGAAATCATCGGACAGTCCGCTGCCATGCAGGAAGTCTTTCGGGCAATCGGGCGGCTTTCTCAAAGTAACGTCACAGTGCTTGTGACGGGCGAATCCGGTACCGGTAAGGAAGTGGTGGCGCGCGCCCTTCACAATCATTCGCCGCGCCGCTCGGCACCGTTTGTGGCGATCAATACGGCAGCGATACCGAGGGAACTCCTTGAAAGCGAACTTTTCGGCCACGAAAAGGGGGCCTTTACGGGGGCAAACTCCCTGCAGTACGGGCGCTTTGAGCAGGCTAAGGGCGGCACGCTCTTTCTGGACGAAATCGGCGACATGCCGATGGAGATGCAGACGCGGCTTTTGCGCGTTTTGTCGGACGGGTGCTTTTACCGCGTCGGGGGCTGTCAGTTAATCAGAAGTGATGTGCGCGTCATTGCCGCTACGAACCAAAACCTGGAGGCCCGCGTGCGCGAAGGCCTTTTCCGTGAAGACCTCTTTCACCGCTTAAATGTGATTCGTCTCAGGCTTCCGCCCCTGCGCGAGCGCTCTGAAGACATTGCGGCCTTGGCCGATCACTTTTTGGCTGAGGCCGCGAAAAACCTCAAAACAGAACGCAAGCACTTAAAGCCCGAAGCGCTGGACTTTATACGGCGTTTCCCTTTTCCGGGAAACGTGAGGCAGCTTGAGAATCTCTGTAACTGGCTTACCGTGATGGCCCCGAGCCAGTGGATCCGGACCGAAGACTTACCGGACGAGTTTTTGCGGGGTGAGGCGGCAAAGGATGCCGTAAAGGGCGGTGCCGAGGGCGAGTGGACATCGGCGCTCAAAGACGAAATCCGCGCGGCACTGACCTCTGGCGCTCCGGAAGTAATGGCGAAATTTACCCGCGATTTTGAGTGTGCGGTGTTTCGCGCGGCACTTGACTTTACGCACGGCCGCAAGGTGGAGGCAGCGCAAAAGCTCGGAGTGGGGCGCAACACGCTCACGCGAAAGATTCAGGAGCTCGGGCTCTGAGATCTTGGACGAACCCGGCAGCGCTTGCAGTCGCGGACGGTTTTCCCGCATAATCGGCCGCACAAGAAAATCATCCGTAACAGGTGATCTCTGGTACGGCTGGTACCACTGAGCTTCGAAGTCTATCAAAACCAATGGCTGTGCTAATGGTTAGAATCCCCAGATATGCTTGGAAAAAATAACAAGCGGCATTCTTGGGGGTGTTGATAAAATCGGCTCATTGAGCGAAGCAAAAAAGCATTGAAAAGTAATGGATGGATTTTTTAATTTAACCGTCACAAACCGGTTTAGATATTTGAAAAACCTGTTTGCTACGCTGTTGGTGAGGAGCAGGCAGCTAAAACACAGAGTTTTTCTCGTTAGATGCCGTTAATTGGCTGAACCGACTTTATCAACACACCCGATCCTGCCGCGATTCTCTGATGCAAAAAGGCCTCTCACTCTCGGACTTTGAAGACGAACTGCGCGCGCTCGGCGCAGGACCCCGTCATATCCGCCGCATTTACCGTGCCTGGCTGGGGCTCGGCCCCTGGGAGGCCAAGGACTCGGCGCGCTACCCGGCCGCTCTGGAAGCAAAACTCACAGAAATCCGCAACCGGCTCACAAAACTTACGCAAGTGCTGCCCGTAAAAAGTGAGCAGGCGGAATCCTTAAAACTTATCGTGGGGTTAAGTGACGGAGAGTGCATTGAAAGCGTCCTGCTGCCGCGCCGTGCGCTGTGCGTGTCGACGCAGGTGGGATGCGCTGTGGGGTGCCGCTTTTGCATGACGGGAAAGGGCGGCCTTGTGCGGCAGTTGGGGAGCGCGGAAATTGTCGCTCAGGTTGTCGAAGCCCTCAAAATCCGGCCCGATATTAAAAAGGTTGTGATGATGGGGATGGGTGAGCCCAGCCACAACCTGAAGGAAGTGCTGGAGGCGGTGAATTTTCTCGGCGACGTTTTGGGCCTTGCGCACAAGGAAATTGTGGTGTCAACGGTGGGGGATCCGAGGCTTTTTGATGCGATCCGCACCAACGGCGTGCATCCGGCTGTTGCTCTGTCGCTTCATACAACGGATGACATGAAGCGCCGCGAGCTTTTACCCAAGGCGCCGAAAATTCCAGCCGCAGACCTTTTGGCGATGACGCTCGATTACGCGGAAAGCACCAAGTACCCGGCGCAGATTGAGTGGACACTGATTGAGGGCGTGAACGACTCTGCCCGAGAAGTCGAATGCCTTGCCGAACTTATCAAGGGGCGCTACGCGATGGTGAACTTTATCGCCGTCAATCCCGTGGAAGGCACCGGATTTAAGCGTCCGTCAAATGCTCACATGCAGGATCTCATCACAATTTTGCGCCGTCAGGGGATCATCGCTACGATAAGGGACAGTGCGGCGCAGGATATTGAAGGCGGATGCGGCCAGCTGCGGGCACGGGTACTTGAGATTAACCGACAGATTGAACAATGCAGCGACGAAAACAAAAACTGAGTAAGGCCCGGTCCCGCACCATGTGGCTGGCGTGGATTGCCTGGGGCGTGATCGGCAGCATCTTTCTTTTCGAGGACTCCAGGGGCGGCTCGGGCTGGCTCTCGTTTCTCCTTACCTCGCCCTTCTGGCTTTTGTTTGCCGTCTGGCCCTTTATTTGGCTGTGGCTTGTGACGCGGCGCAATGATGAGTGGGTTGAGATTGACGATGATGTCATCAGCGGCGAAAACGGCGAGACGATCGCGCGCTTTGTGCAGAAGGACGGCGTGCGCTACGTTGATATTGACGCTTTTGCCGATACGTTTAAGTGCTCCCGTGACGTCCCCACGGTGACGCTTCCAGGCGGCACCGAGCGGTTTGCAAGGCTCGATGACGTGCGGCATATGGCCACCGGCAACAAAGCCCTCACGGAGTGGCTTGCGGTGGTGGATTCGCTCCCGAAATAAAGCCGCGAGAATAAAGAAAAACCGAAGTGGATATTGTGTTCTGCTTCGGTTTTTGCATTTTTCAGGGCTGTGCGTCTTCAACCGGATCGAAGGAAATCTCCATGCGCCGCGGCATCGGGGTGTTGCCAAGGGGCCGCGGGAAGGGATTGCAGCGGCTGATGGCGTGCCGCACGGCCCGGTCAAAGGCGGGAAGCCCCGAGCTTTGCGTCATACGCGGGGTTTCGGCGATTTCGCCGTTCGGAAGAAGGCTCACGCTGTAGACGGCCACATGCGTGCCTCTGGCAATGCCCGAGGGAACGGAAAATAGGATAAAGGGCCGGATGCAGCTGATGACGCGTGAGGCGTACGCTGCAGAGAGTTTTCCCTGCATCGAGCGTTCAACGCCCGGTGTGCCGCGCGTTGAGCCCACGCGGCCCGAAGTAACGGCGGGTGCCCCAGTGATGCGGGCGAGTTCGGCCCGGCGCATTTCTTCAGCGAGCTCCGCCTGCCGGCGTTTTTCTTCGGCAATGCGCTTGCGGCGGGCGGCTTCGGCACGCTTTTTGGCTTCCGCAATGCGTTTTTCTTCCGCCAAACGCTTTTCCTCTGCAATGCGTTTCTCTTCGGCGATGCGCTTTTCCTCGGCGATACGCTTTTCTTCAGCGAGGCGTTTTTCCTCGGCGATGCGCTTTTCTTCGGCGATGCGTTTTTCCTCAGCGATGCGCTTTTCTTCGGCGATGCGTTTTTCTTCGGCAATACGCTTTTCTTCCGCCAGACGCTTTTCTTCAGCGATACGGATATCTTCTTCGCGGCGCTTTTGTTCAGCTTCTTCGGCGGCCCGTTTTTCAGCTTCCAGGCGCTCAGCCTCGAGACGCTCGGCCTCTCTGCGTGCTGCTTCCCGGCGCTCTTCTTCAAGAAGCTTCTGAGCTTCAGCCTGCGCCTTTGCTTCAGCTTCGGCGCGCGCCTTTTCGTCGGCAAGGCGCTGCGCCTCACGTCTCACCTGCGCTTCTGTTTTGAGCTGCAGTTCTTCGGCCGTGGGTTCTTCCGGCGCCGGTGCCGCTTTGTTGTCAGGAGCTTCTTCCTCGGTTTCCTGCGCCGTGCCTTTGAGGCTCATGCCGGAGGCGTCTTCCGGCGCCCAGAGTTCGGCGTAGACCGTTTCGGTATCCGTATTCCACTGAAAGACGTTAAAGAGCGCGAAAAAGAGGAGCCCGTGCACAACCACCGCCGCAATGACGCCGGCCGGTACATCCGTCAGACGGGAATTGGCGGGCGCAAGGCGCGCGGGATCTCCGGACTCATTGTCCGTCTGAGTCCGGTCCGACTGCAGATCCTGCGGATCTTCGCGCTTATCCTGATTGCCTTCGCTCATTTCGTGCGCTCAACCTTCAGCGCGAGGCCCACGCGCTTGATTTCGGCGTTTTGCAGGGCTTTCATGACGTTCACGACCTGCTCGTAGCGCACATCGCGGTCGGCGGCGATCACGACCGGCGTGTCGGCATCGGCCTGCGCCGAACGCACGTTGGCAATGAGAGCCGTCATGTCAACGGGCCTGAGCCCGTTTTGGACTTTAAGCGAGAGGTGACCGTCGGCGTGCACCACGACTTCAACGGGATTGGCGGGTGCGGCGGAAGCCTTGGAAACACTCGGCAGATTAATGACCGAAGGGTTCACAAAAGGGGCGGCGACCATCAGAATCACCACGAGCACAAGCATCACGTCGATATAGGGAACGACGTTCATGTCGCTCATCATGCGGCGTTTCTTGCGCGTCTGAAGGCTTTTAAGTGCCATGATTGTCTGTCCTTCAGGGGTGTCAGGCCGTCTGACGCGAGAGGATGTTTAAGAACTCTTCGCTGAAGCTGTCAAAGCGGTTGGTGATGCGCTCAAGGCGGTTGGCAAAATAGTTGTAGGCAGCCGTCGCGGGAATGGCGGCAAAAAGGCCGATTGCGGTCGCAACGAGCGCTTCGGCAATGCCCGGGGCCACGACGGCAAGCGAGACGTTGTCAAGCGTTGAAAGCCCGGTGAAGGCATTCATAATGCCCCAGACCGTACCGAAAAGACCGATGTAAGGGGAGACCGACCCGATGGAGGCGAGAAGCGGAAGCCCGCGCTCAAGGTCATCGACCTCACGCTGAAAGGCGGCGGTCATGCCGCGGCGCACGCCCGAGAGCTGCTCGACCTCGGCTTTGCCGGCAAGCTTTACGAATTCGGCCATGCCGGCAACGAAGATGCGTTCTTCCGCGCCCGTTCTGTCGTGGCGCGACGTGGCGGACTCAAAGAGTTTTGCGAGATCAGCGCCTGACCAGAAGCGCTTTTCAAATTCTTCGGTCTGGCGCGCCGTGCGCGAAAGAACAATGGCCTTTGAAAAAATCGTGGCCCAGCTCATCAGAGACGCCAGAACCAGAATGCCCAGCACGCACTGAACGACGACACTTGCGTTCATCACCAGGGTGACGATGGAAAGATCGGCAGAAGACGGATTCATTTTTATTTGTTTTCGGTATCGGTTGTTGTTTCGGCCTCGGCAAGCATCCGGCGGCAGGCCTCGGACAATGCGTCAGGAATCGTGACGGGCGTGCCTTTTTCGGGGTCAACCGCGGCGCAGCGTACTTCGGCGGAAACCAGCAGTGTATCGTCCCGCCAGACTTCCTGCGCAAAAACGACGGAGGCGGCCCGGATGAGTTTGACGCGGGTTTTGACGGTGAGAAGATCATCGAGCTTTGCCGGACGCCGGTACTTAAGTGACAAGTCCGCCACAACAATCACGGGCATGCCGGCTTCCTGCATGCGGCGCTGCTCAAACCCCGCGCTTCTTAAAAATTCACCGCGGGCGCGCTCCATGTAGCGCAGATAATTGGCGTGATAAACAATGCCGCCCGCATCGGTATCTTCCCAGTAGATGCGTACGGGCAGGGTAAAAACTGGACTCGGCATGAGGTTTTGTGGCAGAAAAATTATGCTTGTCTGGCCGAAGTCGTGCTAATTTGGCGTCAGCCTTCGGCCGGATGAGCCGAAATACTACAGAAGATTTGGGTTTTGCCATTGTTTTCGGGCGAAAAAGATGCGCTTTGCAACGCAAAAATGCACTTTGAAACGGTTTTTGACGGCTGCGGCAGTGGTCGCGGTCCTTACTGCCTGCGGCTGTTCGCGCCCGGTTAATAACCCCAGGCCTCTTGCGGACTATGCCGAGAACACGCTCTTTTCGAGCTTTTCGGGCAGAAGCCCCAAGACGCTTGATCCCCAGGTCTCCTACTCAAGCGACGAGACGATTTACACCTACACGATCTACGAGCCGCCCTACGGTTACCACTATCTGAAGCGCCCTTATGAAGTGATACCGAAAACGGCGGAGCGCGTGGTCACTCCTGTTTACCTTGATAAAAACGGCCGGGAACTTGCGCCAGGGGCGGATGTTTCCGCCAGTGCCTTCTCCCGCTACGTGATTCCGATTAAAAAAGGGATCCGCTACGCACCGCACCCGGCTTTTGCGAAAGACGCGGCCGGCAACTACCGCTATCACCGGCTCACCGATGCGGTGGCGGAAAAACTCACCAACCCCCTGGACCTTCCGGAAAAAGGGACGCGGGAACTGACGGCCGACGATTACGTCTACGGCATTAAGCGCATCGGTGACGTCCGCACCGTAAGCCCTGTTTTGGGGATTTTGTCCTCGCACATCGTGGGGTTAAAGGCCTTTTCCGAAACTTTTGCCCAAGTCTTAAAGGAGGCGGAAGCCGCCGGACGTCCGGCGCCCGATATCCGGGATTTTCCCGTTGAGGGCGTGAAAGCCCGTGACAGCCATACGCTTGAAATCACGGTCTACGGGCGTTATCCGCAGTTTGCCAACTGGCTCACGATGGCGTTTTTTGCACCGGTTCCGTGGGAAGCAACCGCCTTTTACGGGGCCAATCCGCTCCTTAAAAAGAACAACGTCACGCTTGAGGCCTGGCCTGTGGGCACAGGCCCCTACCGGCTCGTTTCTTCGCGGCAAAACCGGGAGCACGTTTTGGAGCGCAACCCCGAGTTTCGCTTTGTGCCCTATCCGTGTGAGGGTGAGCCGGAGGATGAGGCAAAGGGCCTTTTAAAGGACTGCGGCAAGCCCCTTCCCTTTGTTGACCGCATCGTGATGACGCTTGAAAAGGAAGCGGTTCCGGTGACCACAAAATTCCTGCAGGGCTATTACGACAGTCCGCAGATTTCGCGCGTGGATGTGGGGCAGGGGTATCTGGTTGCTGCGGGAGATGACGCGGATAAGGCAAAGCTTTACGCCGAGCGTGAGCTTGTTTTCCCGACAACCGTGGAAGCCAATCTCTGGTACCTCGGCTTTAACTGGCTTGACCCCGTGGTGGGCGCTGGAAAAACGGCAGCCGAGCGCGAACGCAACCGAAAATTGAGACAAGCCATTTCCATTGCTGTTGACTGGGAAGAGCAGATTGCGATCTTTGAAAAGGGGCAGGGTGAAGCCGCGCACGGGCCGCTGCCGCCCGGGCTTTTCGGTTACCGCGCAGACGGGCCTGCGGCCTTTAACCCGGTTGTCTACCGTAAGGACGAAAACGGCCGCATTGTGCGCCGCAGTATTGAGGACACCAGGCGCCTGATGCGTGAAGCCGGTTACCCCGACGGGCGCGACGTGAAGACGGGGCGCCCCCTTGTGCTTAACTTTGACTGGCAGAGCGCGGCCCCGGGCTCCAAAGCGTTTCTTGAGTGGTTTACGCGGCAGTTTGCCAAGATCGGCATTCAGCTCGAAGTCCGTGCCACCGACTACAACCGCTTTCAGGACAAGATGATGAACGGCACGGCCCAGATTTATTACTGGGGGTGGATCGCGGATTATCCGGATGCGGAAAACTTTCTTTTTCTCCTGTACGGTCCCAACAGTAAAGTGGGAAGCACGTCCGGAGGCGAAAATGCGAGTAATTTCTGCAACGCCGAATTTGATCGGCTTTTTGAAAAAATGCGCACGGAAGAAAACGGTCCGGAAAAAGCTGCTTTGATTGACCGCATGATCCGGATCGCGCAGACCGAGGCCCCGTGGAGTTTCGGTTACTACCCCCGGCAGGCTGCGGCTCTGCACGGCTGGGTGAAAAACGCCAAGCCCACGCAGACGGTGCGGGATAACGTGCAGTACATGGCCGTTGACGCAAAAGCGCGGGCTGAAAGAATCCGCGCGTGGAATACGCCCGTTCTCTGGCCGGCGCTCATCATTCTTTTGGCGGCGGGACTTTTGGTTGGGGCGGTGAGAAATTATGTGAGGGCGCGCCGTTCCGTGACCGGCCGTATTGCGGAGGGAAATAAATGATCGGCTACATTTTCCGCCGCATTGTCTACGGCTTTTTCATTCTGCTCGGTGTGAACGCCCTTACGTTTGCCCTCTTTTTTGCCGTCAACACGCCGGATGATATGGCCCGGCTTTCAATCGGCGGGCGCTACGTGACGCAGCAGGCAATTGACTCTTGGAAAAAGGAGCGGGGCTACGACGTGCCGCTTATCTTTAACAGTGCGGCCGAAGGTACCGGGAAATTCACGGAAACGATCTTTTTCCGGCGCTCAGCGCCCCTTTTGGCCGGGGACTTCGGGCTCTCGGACACCGGCCGCAGTATCAATACCGAAATTAAGGAAAGGGCGCCCGCGTCTTTGGCGCTTGCCCTCCCGACCTTTTTGCTGGGTGTATTTGTATCGGTGAGTTTTGCGCTCATTTTGGTGATGGTGAGAAGAACGCGGCTGGAGTGGGCGGGTGTGGCGATGAGCGTCACGGTGATGAGCATTTCGGCGCTTTTTTACATCATCGTGGGGCAGTGGCTTTTTTCTAAGACCCTGAGATGGGTGCCGGTCTCTGGGTTTTCCGAGGGGTTTGCCATGGCCGCGTTTCTGGTGCTGCCGGTCGCTATCGGCGTTTTTACGCGCCTTGGCGGCGAAGCGCTTCTTTACCGTTCGATGTTTCTTGAAGAAAGCGAAAAAGACTACGTGAGAACAGCCCGCGCCAAGGGCGTAAGCGAAATGCGGGTGCTTTTCCGCCATGTGCTCGGTAACGCCATGCTTCCGGTGATCACCAGTACCGTGGCCGTGATCCCGATGCTTTTTATGGGGTCACTTATCATGGAAAACTTTTTCGGTATTCCGGGGCTTGGTTCCTACACGATTGACGCGATTAACGCCCAGGACTTTTCCGTCGTGCGCGCGATGGTGTTTTTGGGAACGGCCGCCTATATTCTCGGGCTCATTCTCACGGACGTGGCCTACACGGTGGTTGACCCCAGAATACGGCTGAAGTAAAGGATGCGGCAAAGTGAAAATTGTTGTTCTCTACACCGATCTTGTGATGTGGTTTCTTGCGGCCGCGGTTCTATTTTTTGCGGTTTATGCCGCGAAAACCCCGGAACTTGCGGCCAAATGGAAACAAGTGCTCATCCGCCCCGCGGCCCAGGCCTGCGGCACGGTGCTGCTGCTCTTTTTCCTTTTGGCGCTTGCCGACAGCGTGCACTGGCGAAATGAACTCCCGAAGCAGACAGCTGAGGCAACCGTTGCCTACGACACGAAGACCGTGTCGCTTTTAGACACCCTGGTGCTGCCGCACATTGCGGGACGCGAGAGAAGTTACTCAGCGCCTTTTGCCCTGCACGACTTTGACAAAACAACTGTCATCAGGGACGGTAAAAGCGTGCGCGACTATCAGAGGCTTACCGGGGCTTCGCCTGACGTGCCCGAAAAGGGCGCGGGGCTTAAGCTCGGAAAACGTTTTTTTGCGGGGTTTTTAACGGGGGTGATTGCGCTCTCAATGCTCTGGATTATCCTGGCGCTCGCGCATAAGGCGGTCTGCAAAACGCCTTTTACGCTGAGCCTGGTGAAGGTTACGGCGCGCACCAATCCCGCGCGGCCTGCGGTGCAGGTGGTGCAGGTCGCCGTGCTTTTGGCGGTCATTCTTATGTTTATCTGGCCGATGCGGCATGTTTTCGGCACCGATGCCACGGGTAACGACGTCCTCTACACAGCCTTAAAGTCTGTGAGAACGGCCTTTGTGATCGGGTCTCTCGCCACACTTTCCGCGCTTCCCTTTGCGGTTGTTTTGGGTATAGCCGCCGGGTACTTTAAAGGTAAGACCGACGACGTCATCCAGTACATTTACACGACGCTTTCGTCCATTCCCTCGGTGCTTCTGATTGCTGCGTCAGTTCTGATGGTGCAGGTTTTTATCGACAAAAACCCGCAGCTCTACGAAACGGGGCTTGAGCGCGCGGACGTGCGGCTTTTTCTTCTGGCAGTCATCATGGGTGTGACCGGGTGGGCTGCGCTCGCAAGACTTTTGCGCGCTGAAACGATGAAGGTGGCGGCGATGGACTTTGTGACCGCCGCCAAGGCGTTCGGCGTCTCGCCCTGGCGCATCATGGCGCGCCACGTGCTTCCGAACGTCACGCACATTGTGCTCATTGTGGCGGTGCTCGACTTTTCGGGGATTGTGCTTTATGAAGCGGTTTTAAGTTACGTGGGGGTCGGGGTTGATCCGACGATCGACAGTTTCGGCACCATGATTAATGCAGCAGCCGTTGAGATGAGCCGCAGCCCCATGATCTGGTGGAATCTGGCCGCCTGTTTTCTTTTCATGGTGACGCTTGTTTTGTGCGCGAACCTCTTTGCTTCGGCCGTGCGGGACGTGTTTGATCCGAGGTCCGGATCTGGTGCGGGCGGACGGGTGCTGCGGTTTCGTCGGGCAGCTTGCCGCAACCTGCTTGCTCTCTCTGGCAATCCTGAGCCAGTACGAGATCGTTGATTTGCCGATCGAGTACTGCTCCACGGCTTCAGAGATACTGTTTTTCCAAAGTTACGGCTTCACCGCAAAATGCACCGGCGTGTTCCCGCTCTTTCTGACCGCTTCAAGCGCTTCTTCAGAGAGTTTTCCGAGCGGCACCAAATCCGGGGAGTGCCGGAAAGGCCCCGTAAACACCGCAAGGTTTCCCCACGGGATGTAGTACGTAAGATCCCCTGCCGCAGGCGTTGTTTCCCGCGGCGCGGAGCCGAGGTTAAGCGCTTTTTTGAGATACGCAATACGCTCGACGGCGCCGAAGTTTTCAAACGTGACTTCCAGCGGAAGCCTGCGCATCAGGTCCCGGGCCGCATCGTTTTCAAGAAGTTCGACGGCGTAGCTTTTTTCGCCGACCGTCATTTCAATGACGGCGGCATCGGCCGCCGCTGCACCGGCCGTCACTGCGGCAACGAGTCCCATAACCGCTTTTTTCATTTTTTCTCTCCCGAAGGGCGTCATCCGGGAGAACGTTAACGGGAAAAAGCGGCCGATGACTGACAAGGCCCATCAAAGTATTGCCCGAAACTCTTTTCAGGCGTTTCTAACGTTTTTCCACCCACCACATGACGGCCGCAGCCGCAATGAGCATGATTAAGGGCGGCAGCACCGCCATCGCCACCGGTGACCAGGTGTTGATCACCCCGAGGAAGGAAAAGATGTTGTTAAGCGCGTAAAACGTGATACCGATCATAAGACCCGCGAAGATCTTGATAGAAATGCCGCCCGAGCGGGCATTAAGGTAGGCAAAGGGCATCGAAACCGCGAGCATCACAAAAATGGCGAGCGGATAGAAAATACGCTTCCACATCGCCGTTTCATAGCGCTCGGTGGTCTGTCCGTTTTCCCGGAGGTAACCGATGTACTGCCAGAGAGCGCCGATCCCCATACGCTCAGGACGAATCGTGAGTACCCCCAGAAGGTCTGGCCGCATCTGCGTGGCAAGCAGAAAGTCCGCATGCCGGCGGATCCCGGCCTTTTCAATCATGGGGCTCTCGTCTTTGGCAAGTTTGGGCAGCGTCTCCACCGTCGCGTTTTTCAGATGCCACCCTTCACCGGTAATGTAATTGGCGCCTTCGGCGTGAATCACGCGCGTTAACGCGTTGTCCGGCGTAAATTCAAAAATACGCCAGGCACCGGTGCGCGAGCCCTTGCCTTCGGCAAGCAGGTTTCTCACGTTCACAAAGCGGGTCAGAAGGGGAGAACCCTGCGCGTCCTTCACGACGTCACGCACCCAGATACCCGAATCGTAGTCGTGGGACGACAAGGTGCTGCCGGAAACCTCTGAGCGCATTTCGTCTCTGAGCTTATAAGTCTCAGGCGCCACGAATTCGCCGATACCGTAGGTGACGACCGAAAGAATGATGCCGGAAACGGAGAGCATTGCCGCAAGGCGCACGGGCGAAAGGCCCGACACGCGCAGAATCGTGAATTCACTCGTTGCGGCCCAGCGGCTCAACGTGTAGACCGCGCCCACAAGTGCTGCCACGGGCATCACTTCGTAGATGCGGGTCGGGAGGTTTAACGCCGTAAAAATCAGGCCGTGAATAAGGTCGTAGCGGGTGCCGATGCGGCCCAGCTGGCGCACAAACTCAAAAAAGGCAAAAAGCGCCGTGAGCGCAAAAAGCACAAAAAGCGACGCAATCAGAACTTCTTTTGTCAGATGCCGGGCGATGACGCTCACTTTTCATCCCTCCCGATCCATTTGTAAGGAAGCTCCGTGAGCTTCAGAGGCAGCCACCGCACAAGCCACACGCGCCGTACAAAGAGCAGTGCCGTGAGCAGAAAGACGCCGCCGTTTAACGCAATCAGTCCCGTCACCCAGCTGATCTTGCCGCCTCTCACCCAGGTCTCCGCAATCGAAATACCGTTTAAGTAGAGAATAAAGATCAAAACGGCAATCACCATCGAAAGGCTTCGTCCGGCTCTGGGGTTCGTGTAGGAAAGCGGAATCGCGAGAAGCACGAGGTTTAATGCCGCCAGAGGCCAGCAGAGACGCCAGAGCAGTTCAGCGTTGGCGGCATTGGTGTTGATCGCCATGAGCATCGCCACCGGCATCATGTCCACGCTCATGCTCGTAAGCGCCGTATCAGCCTTGACGCGGATCAGCATGTCGTAGCGCGCAAAATCCAAAACCTTCCAGGAGGCCCCTTTATCCGGATCCGTTTCATAGCGGCGGCCGTCAGAAAGCGCAATGTAGCGGTCACCGGCGTCGTTGGTGCGCACCGCGCCTTCGCCTGCGTGCACAATGATTTCCGCGCCGTCCTTGCGCTCACTCATGAAGACGTTGTGAATGCGCGAGCCGTCTTCGGCCGCGTCTTCAATGAAAAAGACGCGCTGTCCGCCCGCGGTTTCAATAAAGCGCCCGGGGGCGATGCGGTTGACGTCTTCTTTCTGCTGAAAGGCTTCGGTCGTGCGTTCAATCTGGCTTTTGGCCCAGGGGGTGAGCGCAATGGAGAGAATCCCCACAACGAGAATCATTGGAAGCGCAAAGCGCAGCACCGGGCGGATCCAGGAAAGAAGGCTCAGGCCCGCGGAGCTGAACCACACCACCATTTCGCTGTCCTGCCAGCTTCGCATGAGCACCATCAGTACGGCCATAAAAAGCGACAGGGCCACCAAAGGCGGGAGATTTACCAGGCTTGAATAGGCCACCAGTTCAAAAACGGTCGCCGAATCGACGCTGCCGTCAGCGGCCTCCCCCAGAATTTGGACGAGTCCGACCGTCAGTACGATGGAAAACAACACCGTAAAGACGCCGCCCGCGCTGTTGGCGAGCTCATTAACGAGTGAACGTCGGAAAATCATGAGTGGACCCGGTCCGGGGGCAAATGAAAGTTAAGCCTGATTCGACCGATTTTAGTTTAAGAACCCGACAAACTGCAGCGGCAAAACACAGAAAAAGCGTTGCTGCTTTTGTCCGTATTCTGCCGCCCGTGTCTGTCGCGCCGATTAAGCGGGAATCTCTTCCGGATCCTTTTTCTGATACCAGAAATGAAGCACCGCGGTTGCAACCAAAAGGCACAGAAGTGCCGCGGAGAAGCTCCAGAGAAGGCTGCCCCCGGAAATGCCGGCCACAAGGTACCCTATACCGGCACACACGGCAACAAGGATTGAGTACGGCAGTTGCGTTGCCACATGCGAAATATGCGTGCAGCGGCTGCCCGCTGAGGACAGAATCGTGGTATCGGAAATGGGCGAACAGTGATCACCGAAGACCGAGCCCGCAAGCGTGGCGGAAAGCACCACCACCGTGAGGTTGGGATCAAGAGCCTGCACAATCGGCACTACGATGGGGATGAGGATACCGAAGGTACCCCAAGCCGTGCCCATTGAGAAGGAAAGAAACGCCGCAATCGCAAAGACAATCACCGGCAGGAACATCGCGCTCATGCCGGAACTTGTGACGATGGACTGCATGAACTGCGGGGTGCTCAAAAGTTCACGGCACACACCCGAAAGGGTCCAGGCAAGAATCAGGATGATGTTGGCAGGCAACATGATCTTCATGCCTTCAACGCTGCCGTTAAAGAAGTCGGCAAAGGAAAGAAGCCGGCGCGGCACGAAAAGAAGCAGTGCCACGACCATGGCGCCGAAGGAAGCCCACACAAGCGACATCGAGGCCGAGGAATTGCCGATTGCCGCCATAAAGGTGTGGTACTTCGCGTCTTCACCCCAGTAGCCGCCGGAATACATAAGCGACAGGACGGAGAAAACAATGAGGGCAACCAGCGGGATAAGCATGTCCCAGACCGTGCCGTGGGGGTTGCTTTTCACCTCACGGTCGACTTCCTGCACGCCTTCTTCGGAGAGTTCCTGATCCCTCTGAGCATTGATTTCAGCGCGGCGCATGGGCCCAAAGTCATAACTTGTGAGGCAGATAAAGACCACGAGAATAAGGCACAGCAGCGCATAGAAGTTCCACGGAATAGTGGCGACAAACGCGCCCAGTTCGCTTTCAAACGCACCGGTGTCTTTCAAAGACGACCCCACGGCCGCCGCCCACGAGGAAATGGGCGCAATGATGCAGATGGGGGCCGCCGTACTGTCGATGATGTACGCAAGCTTTTCGCGGCTGATGCGGTAAAGGTCCGTCAAGGGTCGCATGACGGTACCGACCGTGAGGCAGTTAAAGTAGTCGTCGATAAAGATCGTAAGGCCCAAACCACCCGTTGCGAGCAACGTTGAGCGGCGGCCCTTGATGAGCTTAACCGCTGCCTTACCGTAGGCTTTGGTGCCGCCCGCCATCGTGATCACGTAAACGAGCGCCCCCAGAAGCGAACAGAAGATGATGATGTTGAAGTCGAGCTTCTGGGCCATCATCTTGAAGGCGACTTCCGTTGTCCCCATCACGATGTTGCCGCCCGTGCCCACCGCGTAGATGAGCGTACCGGTAAAGATACCCACAAGGAGCGAAGAAAACACTTCCTTCGTCATGAGCGCCAAGCCGATAGCGACGATCGGCGGGATGATGGAAAGCCATTCAGCGGCATAGGGTTGCATAGTGTTGTTTCCCGTGTGTTACTGTGGAGAAACGCGGCCGTGTCATGCCGCTTCTTCTTTGGTTTTATCGAATTCTTCAAAAAGCCGGCGCAGTTTAAAGGATGCGGCTTTACGCAGAAGCGCTTCACGCGTTTCCGTGCGCCGGGGGTTGGTGACGATCACCTCGGGCATCGGGCAGAGCCTTCTGCAGTGCGGTCCTTCGGGGTCCTCGGCGCATTCCGTACAGCGCCCCGCGCGGATCCAGAAGTTGCCGTCCTCTTCGCAGATTGCCTGATGCGGGCATTCGGGCAGGCATACGCCGCAGCCGATGCATTCGTCGGTGATCATCAGAGCCATCAGTGTGCACCCCGCAGATGAGCTGCCTTACGCGCGAGCGCCTCGGCAACAGCCGGTACCACGCACTCCGTGACGTCGCCCCCTAATAGCGCGATTTCACGCACGAGCGTGCCGCTCACGTACTGCAGCTCGGCGCTCGGCGTCAGAAACACCGTTTCAGCTTCAGGCACGAGGTGCCGGTTCATCATCGCCATCTGCAGCTCGTACTCAAAGTCCGTCGCCGCCCGGGAACTTCTCACGATGACCTGCGCGCTTTTGCGCGCCACAAACCGGCAGAGCAGATCATCAAACCCTTCGACCGCCACGTTGGCGAGGTCCGCGCACTGAAGCCGCGCGAGTTCCACCCGCTCCTCAAGCGTAAAAAGCGGTTTTTTCTTGGGACTGGCGGCCACAGCCACCGTCACAAAATCAAATAGCCGTGCAGCCCGGCGCACCATATCGAGGTGCCCGAGCGTCATCGGATCAAACGTTCCCGGATAAACGGCCTGGATCATCACGGACAAAAATCAAAAGACAAGATTATGAATTTTAACGGAAATTTTTCTGTGCAAGCAAATAAAAGACAGCCCCCGCACGGCCCCGGCGCACCGAGGCAAATCCTTGATCCTGAAGCTTTTCTTCACTGATCTCCCGGTCGCTTTCCACGTAGACAACCGCCTTGTCCGTGAGTCTGGGCCTGACTGCCGAGAGCGCCTCAGCTTGCAGGCTCTCGGCAAACGGAGGATCGATAAAGACAATGTCAAAAGTCTCATTTGTACTTCCGACATAGGAAAAAACGTCCCCGCAGACGACGTTAACCGTCCCGGCTGCGCCGAGTTTTTCCACGACCGCGCGGATCTGCGCCGCGCTTTTGCGGTTTAATTCCGTGCAGACAACACGCCGTGCGCCGCGGCTTGCGGCTTCAAGACCCATGGCGCCGCTTCCCGCAAACATATCGAGCACCGTGAGGTCTTCGATCGTGCCCCCTGAAAGGTGCATGAGCCAGTCAAAGACGGTTTCTCTCACGCGGTCGGGGGTGGGCCGCAGGCCCTCGCGATCCTGCACCGCCAGGGGCGTACGCTTGAAGCGCCCTCCGATGATGCGCACGGCCCCCACACTCTTAGCCCCGGTTGCTAAACTAACTCTTTGGGCGGGCTTAACGCCCCGTCCCGACGACTGATTTTCCGAACCCGCTTTTCTCCCGTGAGAGTGAAGCGCCGGTTCTTTTTTTCCCGCACGAGCCATGGGTTTCTTTTCTCGCTTAAAACAGGGTTTGGAGCGCACGCGCATCAATCTGGCCGGTCTTTTTTCCGGCGCCGTGATTGACGAAGATTTCTTTGAAGAGCTCGAAACCTCACTGATTGCCGCCGATATCGGCGTTGAAAGCACGAATCTTATCTTAGAGCGGCTACGCGACACGGTAAAACTCAGGGGCCTTAAAACCCCGGAAGAGGTGCGCCTTGCGCTGCGCGATGAAATTAAGCGCATCCTCCTGCCCGCGCAAAAGCCGCTTGATGTAAACCGCACCAAGCCCTTCGTGATGATGATGGCGGGCGTTAACGGTGCCGGTAAAACCACCACAATCGGCAAGATTGCCAAGTGGCTTGCCGCCGACAATAAGACCGTGCTTTTGGCCGCTGCCGATACGTTTCGGGCCGCCGCGCGCGAGCAGCTTGCGGTCTGGGGCGAGCGCAACCGCATTGACGTCGTGAGCCAGACCGGGGGCGATCCCGCGGCCGTTGTCTTTGACGCCGTGAGTGCCGGCAAGGCCCGCGGGCTTGACGTGGTGATTGCGGACACCGCAGGACGCCTTCCCACGCAGACGAACCTCATGGAAGAGCTCGGGCGCATCCGCCGCGCGCAGGGTAAAGCCCTTGAAGGCGCGCCCCACGAGGTAATCCTCGTGGTGGACGGCACCAACGGACAAAATGCCCTGGCGCAGGTCAAAGCCTTTGACGCCTTTGCGCAGCTCACGGGCCTTATTGTCACCAAACTTGACGGCACCGCCAAAGGCGGCGTTCTTGTGGCAATCACCGCAAGCCGAGGCGACAGGCCGCTTCCGATATATTTTGTCGGCGTGGGTGAAAAAATTGACGATCTGCAGCCATTTAACGCCGAAGCTTTTGCCGATGCCTTGGTGGGTATCGAGCACGCATAACCGGTAAAAAACGCTTTTTCGCAACTACTCCTTCTCGGGACGAGACACGATGACGGCAACGGAAAAACCTTTGCTTTTGGGTGCAGTGGATCTGGGCAGCAACAGCTTTCGCGTTGAAGTCGGCCGGGTTGTCGACGATCAGATTCTCACGGAAAGCTACTGGAAGGAAACCGTGCGGCTTGCCGCAGGCTTTGACGAGAAGGGGTTTCTGACGGAAGAAGCGCAAAAGCGCGCCTTGAATGCCCTCTCCCGCTTTAAGGAAAAACTCGCAGGCGTTGATCCCAAGTACATCCGTGCTGTGGGCACGCAGGCGCTGCGCGTTGCGAAAAATTCCGACGAATTTCTTCCCAAGGCCGAAGCCGCTTTAGGCCACCCCATCGAAATCATCGCGGGCCGCGAAGAGGCGCGCCTCGTGTTTTCTGGCTGCGCGCATACGCTCCCGTCTTCCCCCGAGAAGCGTCTGGTTGTCGACATCGGCGGCGCCTCCACGGAACTCATCATCGGCCGCGGGTACCTGCCCAAACAGTGCGAATCGTTTCACGTGGGCTGCGTCAACACCTCGGTTCAGTTCTTTAAAGACGGCAAAATCACGGCAAAAGAGTTTAAAGCCGCGCAACTTTCAGCTCAGGCCGAATTTGAAGAAGCGCACCAGGAGTTCAGCCATCGTCAGTGGGATGCCGCCTACGGCAGCGCAGGCACGATCGGTGCCGTCGCTGACATCGGCACGGCCTTAGGCCTTACAAACGGCGTTGTGACGCCCGCGCTTTTAAAGTACCTCAGAGACGAACTCATCAGCTCGGGCGAAATCCGCCGCATCAAGCTCGCGGGCCTCAAAGAAGACCGCCGCGAGGTGATTGCGGGCGGCATCGCTGTTTTAACCGCCGTTTTCGAAACCTTCGGCATCAAGGAGATGCGGCCGGCTTCAGGCGCCCTGCGCGTGGGGCTTCTTTACGACATTTTGGGGCGCAAGAGCCAGCACGACGTGCGTGACGCCACCGTTACGGCGATTCTTAAACGCACGAACGTCGATAAGCAGCAGGCTGCGCGCGTGGCGGCGCTTTCCGACAAGTTTTTCCAGGCTTTGTCTGACGGCAACCCTGATCCGGCGCGCAGGAAACTGCTGCAGTGGGCAGCGATGCTGCACGAAACCGGCAAGATGATCAGCCCGAGCGGCTACCACCGTCACAGCGAATACATTCTGAAAAATTCGGACCTTCCGGGCTTTTCCCGGTCGGATCAGTCCGATATGGCGGCAATTGTCCTCTCGCAGCGCGGCAACCTCAAAAAGGTGGAAACCTGCCTTAAGGACCCGATGCTCATGCGCATGATCTGCGCGATCCGCCTTGCGGTCATCTTTGCGCATGCCCGCCGCACAGTGCGGCTTCCGGCCTGGACACTCAAAGCCGACGGGAAAACGATTGAATTTGCGCTTGACAGTGCGTGGCTTACGAAGCACCCCCTTACCGAGTATCTGCTTCATGCCGAAGAAGATGTCTGGGACAAGATGGACATTGACTTTCGTTTTGAGCGCAAAAACTTTAAAGCCGACACATCGGCCGGAGACTGACCGTGGCCGGAACACCGCTTATTGAACTCACCAACGTTGCCGTCGACTTTGACGGCAAGCGCCGCGTCTCGGGGATCACGTTTTCCGTAAACCGCGGCCAGTTCATTTACCTCACCGGTCCCACCGGAAGCGGTAAGTCGCTTGTTTTAAAACTGATTGCCGGGCTTTTAAAGCCCTCGGCCGGCGAAGTGCGCATCGGGGGCGACCTCGTCAACAACTTCACCGAAAACCAAAAGATGTGGATGCGCCGCTCGATGGGCATCATGCTTCCGGACGGCGTGCTTTTAAGAGACCGCTCGGTGATTGATAACGTCATGCTTCCGGCGCTGGCCGCGGACGAATCCTACCGCGAGGCACGCATCCGGGCCCGTCACGCGCTGCAGAAGTGCCGCATTGAGGATCTTGCGGACCTCTACCCCGCGGAACTCTCCTCGGGGCAGCGCCAGATGGCGTGCCTGGCGCGCGCCGTTGTGAACGACCCCGTGATGATTCTCGCGGATGAACCGGCGGCGCACTTAGACCTCACAAACGCCCAGGAACTCATGAACCTTCTGGGGTCCTTCTCGCTCGGAACAGTCTCGGTGATTGTCGCTTCGCACCTGCAACTGCTCCCTGCGAACGTCTCGCACAAAACCATTTACCTCGGCGACGGTCCCGTGACCTATGAGGACGACGAAGATGAGGAGGGCGCGTCGTGCGGTTACTGACACACATCTACTGGACGATCAGCCAGACGCTGCTCGGCATCCGCGTCAACAAGGGCCCCTTCATGCTCGCCGTGACGCTTGCGGCACTGGCGCTCACCATTCCGATTTTCATCATCAGCGTCATGGTGTGCCTTAACGACACCGTAATCAACGTGCCGATGAATACGGAGATCACGGCCTTTACCGAGCGCTCTGCTGGCCCCAATACCGTCAAAGACCTCTCGCAGAAAATCAACCGGCTTCCGGGCGTCACTTCCGTGCGCATTATCCCCAAGGATGATGCGCTCAAGATGGTCAATAAAAGCCTCGGTCTGCAGTCAAAGCGCTCGGCAAACAACCCCTTGCCTGACATCATCGTTGCAACGCTCGGGAACAACGTCACCGAAAAAGACACGGAAGCGCTCGCTGCTTCCATGGAAAAACTTGAGGGCATTGAGTCGACCGCCTTTGATGACCGCTGGGCGAGTTACCTCGCGCGCCTTAAGGCCGCGCTGTACGTCACGCTCGGGATTCTTGCGTCCGTCATTCTGATTCTCGTGATTCTGGTGGTGATGTCTTCGGTGAGGATGACAACGGCCGCGCAGCGCGAAGAGCTCCTTGACCTTCACATCTTCGGCGCGAGCCGCGGGTTTGCCACGGCGCCCTACGCCTGCCGAGGGCTTTTAACGCTCGTATTTGCCGCCGCGATTTCGCTCGGGATCACCTGGATCGGCATCAGCATTCTCTCGCAGCCCGCGGCGGACTTTGCGTCGCTTTACGGCGTTAATCTGACCCTCAGACTCATCAGCACCGACTGGTGCCTCGTGTACCTCGGAGCCGCCGCCCTGGTGGGCGCCGGCATCGGCCGCTACACCGCCGGTGACGCCTTAAGAAAGCTGCAGAAGTTCGGCTTCTGACTTTACCCGGTATCAGCCTTCGCTCAGATGTTTTGCGACCGTCAAAGGCTGATACCCGCCGCCGCGGCAATAACACAAAATCCGAACTTTCCGGGTCGGCACGTCAAATGCCGTTCTTTTGTCCCTTTTGGAGGTGGGTCAAT
>OMAQ01000157.1_pt1 | contig 43726 bp, 31 predicted proteins | sample 1673461 | NCBI WGS metagenome assembly OMAQ01 (sample SAMEA103958112, study PRJEB25191) | human gut metagenome | biome: human-associated habitat [ENVO:00009003]; feature: intestine environment [ENVO:2100002]; material: feces | place: Germany | collected 2013/2015
TACAAAAGAATCCCGATAAAGTGAAAAAATAGAAAAATCATGAATGCAAAACACCTTTTAGCTATGTTGACCTTAGCAACGGCAGTTGGCTGCAATTCTATCCAGAGAAGTTCATTCGATTCGTTTGATGAATACCCTGTATATGAAGGTAAATGGGAAGAAATGACTTACTCGCCGGCTGGAACGCATTTTTCTTTGTGGGCTCCTACAGCTCAGGAAGTACGTGTCATGTTATACGAAAAGGGACAGGGTGGAGCTGTCCAGCGGATGATAAGCATGCAGCAGGCAGCCGACGGAATGTGGCAGGCTGTGGCAGAAGGTGATTTGAAAGGTAGCTTTTATGCATTCAATGTAAAAATAGATGGCATCTGGCAAGGTGATACTCCTGGTGTTATGGCAAAAGCGGTGGGAGTAAATGGCGACCGTGCTGCCATTATCGATATGAGAGAAACTAATCCTCAGGGATGGGAAAAGGATGTACGTCCGCCCTTAAAAAGTTTTTCTGATATCATTATTTACGAGATGCATCATCGTGATTTTTCGGTCGATTCTACTTCCGGAATAAAGAATAAAGGAAAGTTCCTTGCTTTGACTGAGCATGGAACGATGAACTCGGACAAATTGCTGACAGGAATCGACCATCTGATAGAGTTGGGTGTGACGCATGTGCATCTTCTTCCTTCCTATGATTATGCTTCCGTAGATGAAACGAAATTGGATGAAAATCAGTACAATTGGGGATATGACCCGTTGAATTACAATGTTCCGGACGGCTCATATTCAACAGATCCTTATCAACCCGCCACTCGCGTGAAAGAATTCAAGCAAATGGTACAGGCGTTGCATAAAGCCGGCATCCGGGTGATTCTGGATGTGGTTTACAATCATACGTTTAATACGGCGGAGAGTAATTTTGAACGTACAGTACCCGGTTATTTTTATCGTCAGAAAGAAGACGGGACATTGGCGAACGGTTCGGGTTGTGGAAATGAAACGGCTAGTGAACGTCCTATGATGCGTAAGTTTATGATAGAATCCGTGCTTTACTGGATGAAGGAATATCATATCGATGGTTTTCGCTTCGATTTGATGGGAGTGCATGATATTGAAACGATGAACGAGATTCGGAAGGCAGTGGATGAAGTGGACTCTACTGTTTGTGTTTACGGAGAAGGATGGGCTGCTGAAATGCCTCAATATCCTGCTGATTCTTTGGCTATGAAAAAGAATGTGGCGTATATGCCCGGAATTGCAGTCTTCTCGGACGAGTTTCGTGACGGACTTTGCGGTTCTGTTTGGGAGAAAGGTAAGGGAGCTTTTCTTGCCGGAGTGCCGGGAGGGGAGAACAGCGTTAAGTTTGGTATTGTGGGAGCTATCGAACATCCGCAAGTACGCTATGATTCGGTGAATTACAGTCGGCAAGCCTGGGCCGGACAGCCTACCCAAATGATTAGTTACGTTTCCTGCCATGACGGTTTGTGCCTTGTTGATCGCTTGAAAGCAAGTATGCCAGAAGCTACTCCCGAGCAACTGGTCCGGCTTGATAAGCTTGCGCAGACGGTAGTCTTCACTTCGCAAGGTATTCCTTTTATCTATGCAGGAGAAGAAGTGATGCGCGATAAACAAGGGGTGGATAATAGTTATAAGAGTCCGGATGCAGTCAATGCTATCGATTGGCGACGCAAGACGATGAACGGAGATGTTTTCATGTATTATAAGCGGCTCATAGATCTGCGTAAGTCCCATCCCGCTTTCCGTATGGGAGATGCGGAAAAGGTTCGGAAGCATTTGGAGTTTCTTCCAGTGGAAGGACAAAACCTGATTGCATTCCGCCTGAAGGATCACGCGAACGGAGATAGTTGGGAAGATATTATCGTGGCCTTTAATTCCCGTATGACCCCTGCGCGTTTGGCAGTGCCTGCCGGAAAGTATACAGTGGTGTGTAAAGACGGGGTGATAGATGTTCGCGGACTGGGAACACAGACGGGAGCGGAAGTGATTATTCCCGGTCAATCGGCTTTGATTATGTATCGGTAGCCAGCTTTTTCAGCTTGAATGTAACATAACAACAACTATTTGTAACATATGCATACGATGATGTAACAGACGAGAAACAATCTGAATCGTAATTCTTCGGTGGAGGGCAAGAAACTTCTTAAGTTTGCAACGTGATAGTCGGCAAGATTCGTCATTTTTTCTAACTATCGCGAAATAACTAAGAAGTAAAAGAAAAGCCAGAATGAAATGGACTCTACAATGAAAATGAATGATGCTAAAGGTTTCTACAAGCTCTCCTGGCTCCAGCGTATAGGATTCGGCTCCGGTGATTTGGCGCAAAACCTTAATCTATCAGACCGTATGTATGTATTTGCTGATTTTTTATACGAATGTATATGGTCTCAAATCGGAGGTGGCAGCCGTGATGTTCCTTATCGTCAGGATAGTGGATGTCATTTGGGATCCTCTTGTAGGGGCTTTTGTTGATAAGCACAATCCTAAACTCGGCATATACCGTTCATACCTTATATTGGGAGGGATTCCATTGACAGGTATTTTCTACAAAGCGGGTATGGCTCTTGGAGGTGTGGTGCCGGGACTTGTCATGGCATTTGTCGGATTTGATCAGACTAATGAGGTGTCACAATCACCTTTTGCCGAACAGGGAATACTGTGGCTTGTAGCTGTTATTCCTGCCTTGCTGCTTCTGGTGGCTATGTTCATTATATCTAAGTATGGACTAGAGGACGATGTGATTGATAACATCAATAGAGAGATAGAATTACGCCACAAAGGGGGCGAATAAATAAAAGAATATTTACTTAAAAATTGTTGTATATAAAAACAAACGGATCAATATTTTTTTTGCTTGTGATGGCGGCATTTCTTACTTATGGTGGTGAAGTAGCTTTTGCGCAAAACAATTCCGTTGGCTTTTCAATATGCACATGAGGCCGATCCGGATTCTTGGCGTAATGATTGGCCGATGGCTGGGCGTAACTATTATATCTATTTTGGTGGATTGTGGGGCGGTCAACTTCGACGTTACAGGAATAATAAGGCGTTGGAATCTGCCATTTTGCCGGAAGGTACGGAAGAAGCCTTGCCCACACGTGTAGCCCGTTTGAGAGAGGAGATGATGGAGTTTGCCGAAGAACCACGCGGTGGTGATAATCGATAAAAATGGGAAACCGTTGACAGCCGGAGATACGGTCGCTGTTTTTTTGAAGCTTCGTGGATGCACAAGTATAACGGGAGATATTATTTCTCTTATTCTACGGGAGATACCCATTTGTTTTGTTATGCGATAGGTGATAATCCATACGGACCATTCACTTATCAGGGAGTCATTCAGACTCCGGTAATAGGATGGACTACACATCATGCCATTGTTGAATTCAAAGGAAAGTGGTATTTGTTCCATCACGATTGTGTGCCATCAGGAGGGAAAACTTGGTTGCGCAGCATGAAGGTTTGCGAACTGCAATATGATGCGGACGGGAAAATCATTACTATTGACGGAATGGATGAATAACCCCGTTGGATAAACAAATCGGTTGTATGAATGGAAAAATGTTCGTGATAGGTCTTGTTTTGCTGTAAAATTGTTACCTTTGCGGTCGATAATTAAACAGAATATAAGAATATGAGTCAAAATACATTTAGCATGGCGGGGGGCGTAGCACGCAACCCGCTTGTGCGTTTAGCCAAACCCATCACGTCAACTATCGGAGCGAATGAACATATAGCTATTGTAGGTCCTAATGGTGGTGGTAAAAGTCTTTTTGTAGATACTTTGATAGGAAAATATCCTTTGCGTGAGGGAACGATTGAATATGATTTTTCTCCTTCGGCCACTCAGACTGTTTATGATAATGTGAAATATATTGCTTTCCGTGATACTTATGGGGCAGCCGATACCAATTACTACTATCAGCAGCGTTGGAATGCTCATGATCAGGATGAAGTGCCGGATGTTCGTGATATGTTGGGCGAAATCAAAGACGACAAGCTGAAAAATGAATTGTTTGAACTTTTCCATATCGAACCTCTTCTTGACAAAAAGATAATTTTACTTTCCAGTGGTGAACTACGTAAGTTCCAACTCACTAAAACTCTGTTGACAGCACCTCGTGTGCTGATTATGGATAATCCGTTCATCGGTTTGGATGCACCTACCCGCGAATTATTGTTCTCCTTGCTTGAGCGTTTGACAAAGATGTCGTCGGTGCAGATCGTCTTAGTCCTTTCTATGCTGGATGATATACCTTCGTTTATTACTCATGTCATTCCTGTGGATAAGATGGAGGTCTTTCCTAAAATGGCACGTGAGGCTTATCTGAAAGCTTTTCATGACAGAGATACGGTTGATTCTTTTGAGGAGTTGCAGAAACGGATTATCAATTTGGCTTATGACGGAAATACCTACGACTCGGATGAAGTCGTGAAATTGAATAAGGTGAGTATTCGTTATGATGACCGTACTATCCTGAAAGAATTGGACTGGACAGTTCGTCGTGGTGAGAAGTGGGCATTAAGTGGGGAAAACGGAGCGGGTAAATCGACTCTATTGAGTCTGGTTTGTGCAGATAATCCGCAGTCGTATGCCTGTGATATCAGTCTTTTCGGGCGGAAAAGAGGAACGGGAGAAAGTATTTGGGAAATCAAGAAACATATCGGTTATGTCAGTCCGGAGATGCATCGTGCCTATCTCAAGAATTTGCCGACTATTGAGATTGTGGCCAGTGGTTTGCACGACAGTATCGGTCTGTATAAACGTCCTCAACCGGAACAGATGGCTATCTGTGAGTGGTGGATGGATATATTCGGTATTGCAGATTTAAAAGATAAACCATTCCTGCAACTATCCAGTGGAGAACAACGTTTGGCTTTGCTGGCAAGAGCTTTCGTCAAAGACCCGGAACTGCTGATTTTGGATGAACCGCTTCATGGATTGGATACCTATAATCGTCGCCGGGTAAAGAAAGTGATTGAGGCTTTCTGTCGACGCAAAGATAAGACGATGATTATGGTGACACATTATGAATCGGAACTTCCCGATACAATTACAAACCGTATTTTCTTGACGAGAAACCGATGAAAGAATAAAATCAGCATTTTTAGGTATTGGCAACTCCTTCTTCTTTGGTGAACTTTGTAGCGAAACAAACTGTTCTATATATAACTAAAGAAGAAAGGAGACTAATAAAAAATGAGAAAAATAGTATTGCTTCGTCATGGAGAAAGTGCTTGGAATAAAGAAAACCGCTTTACGGGTTGGACAGATGTCGATCTGACCGAAAAAGGAATTGCCGAAGCTGAGAAAGCAGGCGAGACATTGAAGGAGTATGGATTCAATTTCGATAAAGCCTATACCTCTTACTTGAAAAGAGCTGTCAAGACGCTGAATTGTGTACTTGATAAAATGGATCTCGACTGGATACCTGTTGAAAAAAACTGGCGTCTGAACGAAAAGCATTATGGCGATTTGCAAGGATTGAATAAAGCGGAAACTGCCGGGAAATATGGTGAAGAACAAGTGCTGATCTGGCGTCGTAGCTATGATATTGCCCCTAATCCGCTTTCGGAAAGTGACTTGCGGAATGCGCGTTTTGACTACCGTTATCATGAAGCTCCAGATGCCGAACTTCCCCGTACCGAATCACTGAAAGATACCATTGAACGTATTATGCCTTATTGGGAATCGGATATATTTCCCAACCTGAAAACAGCCCATACTTTATTGGTTGTGGCTCATGGTAACAGTCTGCGAGGTATCATCAAACATCTGAAACATATTTCTGATGAGGAAATTGTAAAACTGAATCTGCCTACTGCCGTTCCTTATGTATTCGAGTTTGACGAGAACCTGAATGTCTCTAATGATTATTTTCTTGGAAATGCGGAAGAAATCAAAAAAATGATGGAAGCGGTAGCCAATCAAGGAAAGAAAAAATAAAGTGTTGTATATTAAAAAAAGTAAAGTTATGAGTAAAGTAATTGATTTGTTAGGAGATAAAGCCGGATATTATCTGGATCACACTTGTAAGACGATTGATAAGTCTTTGATTTATGTGCCTTCTCCCGATACGATAGATAAAATATGGGTTGATTCCGACCGTAATATAAAAGTGCTGAACAGCTTGCAAGCTATTCTCGGACATGGACGTTTGGCTAATTCCGGTTATGTATCCATTCTTCCTGTCGATCAGGATATTGAACATACTGCCGGAGCGTCTTTTGCTCCGAATCCTATCTACTTCGATCCGGAGAATATTGTGAAATTGGCTATTGAAGGCGGTTGTAATGCGGTCGCTTCTACATTCGGCATTTTGGGAGCGGTGGCACGCAAATATGCCCATAAAATTCCGTTTGTGGTTAAACTGAATCATAATGAATTGCTGACCTATCCTAATTCGTATGATCAGGTGATGTTCGGCACAGTGAAAGAAGCATGGAATATGGGAGCTACGGCTGTCGGCGCTACTATCTATTTCGGTTCGGAACAAAGTCGTCGCCAATTGGTGGAAATCGCTGAGGCTTTCGAGTATGCTCATGAATTGGGGATGGCCACTATCCTGTGGTGTTATCTGCGTAATAGTGATTTTAAGAAAGATGGTGTGGATTATCATGCTGCTGCCGACTTGACCGGACAGGCTGACCGTCTCGGAGTTACGATCAAAGCAGATATTGTCAAACAAAAACTTCCTACGAATAATGGTGGTTTCAAAGCAATTGGTTTCGGTAAGACGGATGAACGTATGTACACCCAACTGGCTTCGGAACATCCGATTGACCTTTGTCGTTATCAGGTTGCCAATGGTTATATGGGGCGTGTCGGTTTAATCAATTCCGGTGGTGAGTCGCACGGAGCTTCCGACTTACGTGATGCGGTTATTACAGCCGTAATCAATAAGCGTGCCGGAGGTATGGGGTTGATTAGCGGACGTAAAGCGTTCCAAAAATCGATGAATAAAGGTGTCGAATTATTGAATGCTATCCAGGATGTTTATCTTGATCCGGCAATTACTATTGCCTGATTACTGATTATAGGAAAGTGAATATTCCGGTGACTGTGTCAACAGTCGGTGAATATTCACTTTTTTCGTTTCTCTTTGTATTGTGTGGGAGTTTCCCCTGTATATTGTTTGAAGGCTGTACTGAAATAACGTGAAGTGGTGAAGCCGACCTTCTCAGCTATTTCTGTAAATGTCATATCCGTTTCGGTAATGTATGCTATTGCTTTCTCCATTCTGAACTTATTGATATAATCATTAGCCCCCATATCGGTCAGGGCTTTCAACTTATTGTAAAGTGAAGCCCGGCTCATACCGATTTCTTTGCAGATAAAGGCTATATCCAAACTGCTGTTGTCCAGATTTTCTTGAATGATCTTATTCAACTTGAGCAGGAAGGTCTCGTCTGCCTGGCTGAACGTACTTTCTTCCGGTGCAGGGATTACTCCGGCATTTAGGTATCTTTTCTTGGTAGACTCACGGTTTTTCAATCGGTTACAAATGATTTCCATAAGCATTTCTATTTCAAAAGGCTTTGTCAGATAGGCGTCCGCTCCATTCTTGTAACCGCTTAATTGACTTTGCTGGTCGTCTCTTGCCGTCAGCAGAATAATAGGGATATGGCTGATTGTGATATCTTCCTTGATACTTTTGCAGAGTTCATATCCATTCATTCTAGGCATCATTACATCGCTGACAATTATGTCCGGAGTGTGACTTCTGATAAGTTGAAGGGCTTCTGCGCCATCCGAAGCTATCACTACCCGTTTAAAGTATTCTCCCAACGATTTTTTCAGGAAATCTGTTAAATCCGGATTGTCGTCTACAACTAAAACTGTATATGGAGTTGTATCGAAATCATCATTGCCGGGTGCTTGTTCATGGCTGTCGTCACTCATCAGTTCGTTCAGATAGGCTTTTGGTTGACAGATGATTTCTTCTGATTCTCGTCTCAACGGCAATTCAATGAAGAAAGTCGCACCTGCTTCCTGATTGTCGTATGCGCCAATGGAACCACCTTGCAATTCAACCAGAATCTTTGAATAAGACAGTCCGATTCCTGTTCCGTTTTGTTCTCCCGTGCCTTGATAGAAGCGTGTGAAAAGTTTTTGTGTGTTGACTTGTTTCAAACCGCTTCCTTGGTCAGTGATAGAAATACGTACTCTGTCTTTTTCAGGAAGCAATTCTGATATAATAGTGATTTCCGTATTCTCCGGGCTGTGTTTCAATGCATTGATAAGCAAGTTACTCAAAATAATTTCGCATTTGTCTTTATCGAAACTTACCGTTTCTATTTGCGGATCCAATTGATATCGGATACGTACGTTCTTGGCTTCTCCTTCACTGATGAAATCCTGTGAGATGTGTTCTATCCATTGGTTGAGGAAGTGAGGCTGTATCTGTATTTTACTTTCGCCCACTTCCATCTTTCGTACGTCAAGTACCATATTAATCAGGTTCTTCATCCGTTGTGACTGCCTGTAAATCGCCTTTATAGGAAGATATTGCGGCTCTTCGGGAGAGAGTGATTTCAATATCCGGCTAAGTGGGGCGTGTATCAATGTCAACGGTGTGCGTAGTTCGTGGCTGATATTAATGAGGAAACGTACTTTTTCTTCGTATACCTGTTGCTCATGCTCTTTCATCGCCCATTTTAACTTTTCTTCTTTGCGCTTCAAAGTCCTTCTGAAAGTCTCGATAATAACGACAGTAATGAGAACCGCACAGCTAAGGATGAACCACCATGTGCGGTACCAGGGAGGAAGAATAGTCAATGCCAATACTTGTTGATTGGGAATCCAACTACCATCTTTTGCTGTGCAGGACGCTGTGATTTTATAACTTCCTGGAGGAAGTGAACGTATAACCAATTCAGGGTTGTATGATTCTATTTGTTGGTCGTTCAGTCCTTCTATTTGATATCGGTATACTTTCTGTCGGAAGATGTCTTTTTCTTTTGACATGATCCGAATGATTATATTGCTGTTCCAAGGAGCGGAAATACTCGTTGGATTATTGTTTAGCTTATCATTGACGGACTCACCATTGATGATGACATCCGATAGTTGAAGTTGGGGTATTTCGGTAGTGATTAAGGGTAGGGTACTATTGATGTGTAATAATCCTTTCACTCCGCCCATATAGATATTGCCTTGTGAACTTAACAAACAGGGTTTGGATAGGTACTCGTTTTGAATGACACCGTCCGATTCGCCGAAAAGCACAAATTTCTGTTCTTTGATTAGCCAGGCGAACAGCATATTATTGGTTCCTATCCATACTTTTCCTTGTTTGTCACACACAATCGATGTGACTTCCGAGAAAAGGGAGGTAGATATGGGAGTTTGTATTTTTTCATCGGGATTATAATGAAACAGCCCGTAATTATTTCCTATCCAGAAATGCCCATGTTCATCTAATGAAACAGAATTGATAATAGTGTCCTTGTGGCATTGATACAGAACTTCCAATCTGTTGGTGCGGTTATCCAACCGATAAATGTGCTTTATGTCGTTCAGATAAGTATAATTCCCATAATTTGTTATTGGTAAGAAAGTGCCGATAATGTCCAGTCCTTCTTGTTCGGTTGCAATATTGAAAGTGTGTTTCTTCAAGTCATATTGATAGACATGGTCTCCAAGTAACAGAATGCTATGAGGGTTATTGGAAAATAAATTGACTGTCTTTCCCCGCTTTCCGAGACGCATGGAAGTTTCCGAATCTATAATCATGAATGGCGTTTTCTTGCCTGTTGTCGGGTTGAATACGAATATTCCTTTTGAGAAAATGGAAACTAACAGATTGCCGGAAGTGAATGGACAAATGGAAGCGATTTTGTCTTCCCAAGTGGATGAGTAATGGGTGAATTTCTCTGTGATAGGATTAAAGAGATTAATACCTCCACCGTCTGTGCCCACCCAGATGCGGTCGTTCGATTCCTGATAAAGACTGAGTACGGTATTATTACTTAATCCACGATTGCTGCCCGTCAGGACTTCCGTATAGGTTTTCATGGAAACTTCCCGGATATTGATCAATCCGTTGCGGATACTTCCTGCCCACATATTATTATTCCTATCATTGTAGAGACAAAAGATAGAGGTGGCGGGAAGTGAATAGTTATCACCTCCGGGAATGTGTTCCAACAAGGATAAACGTCCTGTTTCAGGTTCAAGGATATTGATACCGCCTCCGTCTGTTCCTATCCATATTTTTCCTTCCCGTTCGGCAAGACTTAAAACGACATTGTTACTTAGGTCGGAATTGTGAGTAGTATAGGCTTTTACCAGTTCTCCGTTATGGGTGAAGCATTTTATTCCTTCATTGTAAGGGGCGATCCATATTCTGTTTTGTGAATCGATCAGCATATTCATGATTTCCTTTCCGCAATCGAAAGGCGGAAGGCGATGCTTTCCCGTTTTCAGATCCAGTAAAGCAAGACCTTGCCACCGGCTGCAACAAAGAACAGTATGTTCGTTCCATAGGCTTAGTAAAGAGATATTAAAATTACTCCCTTTATTCAACTTTTGCAGAAGGCGAAGAGAAGAATCCCGATAACTATAAAAGTATACTTTGTCTTTAGAACCAAACAATACCCCGTCTTTGGTCAGGCAGGTTGAATAGGCGATAATAGGATTACCTTTTTCATCCGTAGGTAAGAAGAAGTCATCACTTTGACGTTGATAGCGGGCTATTCCTTTGTCGGTCAGAATCCAAATATTGCTCATTTCATCTTCTGCAATCTGATGGATTAAGTTATTGGGAATCGAATGAGGATTGTTTGGGGAATGGACGTATTTCTTTAGCTCATGTCCGTCATATCGGCTTATTCCAGCCTTCGTTCCTATCCATACAAATCCCTGTTTGTCTGTCAGGATACATCTCACGGCTGAAGTCACCCCATCTTTTAAGGAGAGCTGTTTATAGTAATAATGGCTGGCTTTTAGGGGCGTGACACCGGTAAACTGCATAATAGCTGTCAAACATAGTAGGACAAAGATTTTTATTCTCATGAGATTAGGTCAGTTAAATGAAAGCAAAGGTAGTATTATTTGTTTATAATTCCTATCTTTGCTCGAAAATATGTAACTATGATTACCGAAGAACTGCAGAAACTTTATCAGTCATATACGGGAGTTCCCGCTGAGAATATAACAGAATTACCTTCCTCCGGCTCCAATCGCCGTTATTTCCGGCTGACAGGAACACAAACACTGATTGGAGTATATGGAACTTCTGTTGATGAGAATGAAGCTTTTTTTTATATGGCGGAACATTTTCGCAAAAATGGGCTTCCTGTTCCCGAAGTACACATTGTGTCGGAAGATAAAATGTATTATCTGCAAGAGGATTTAGGAGATACTTTACTTTTTCATGTCATTGAGAAAGGACGTGCTACCAGTGTATTTTCCGAAGAAGAGAAAGAGTTGCTTCGTAAAACGATCCGTCTGTTGCCTGCCATTCAGTTTGCCGGAGCTGACGGATTTGATTTTTCCCGTTGTTATCCCCAATCGGAATTCAATCAGCGTTCCATACTTTGGGATTTGAATTATTTCAAATATTGTTTCCTTAAAGCTACCGGAATGGAGTTTCAGGAAGATAAGCTGGAGGATGATTTCCAGAAAATGAGTGATGTTTTGCTTCGTAGTTCTTCCGCTACTTTTATGTATCGTGATTTTCAGAGTCGCAATGTGATGATAAAGGATGGAAACCCTTGGCTTATTGACTTTCAAGGAGGACGAAAAGGGCCGTTTTATTATGATATTGCTTCTTTCTTGTGGCAAGCCAAAGCAAAATATCCTGATAGCCTTCGGAAAGAATTGTTACAGGAATATATAGAGGCTCTTCGCAAATATCAACCGATCGATGAGTCTTATTTTTATAGTCAGCTCCGTCATTTTGTGCTTTTCCGTACTTTGCAGGTGTTAGGGGCATACGGTTTTCGCGGCTATTTCGAGAAAAAGCCTCATTTTATCCAGAGTGTTCCATACGCTATCGCAAATTTGCGCGAGTTGCTTAAAGAGGAATATCCGGAATACCCGTATCTCTGCAAAATGTTACGTGAATTGACCGGACTGAAACAGTTTACAGATGATTTGGAGAAGCGTCAACTGACGGTCAAGGTAATGAGCTTTGCCTATAAAAAAGGTATTCCTGATGATCCGACAGGTAATGGTGGAGGTTTTGTTTTCGATTGTCGTGCAGTGAATAATCCAGGAAAATACGAACGTTATAAGGCTTTTACCGGATTGGATGAGCCCGTGATAACTTTCCTGGAAGAAGACGGTGAGATTCTTCGTTTTCTCGACCATGTTTACGCTTTGGTGGATGCTTCCGTCAAACGTTATATGGAACGCGGATTCAGTAATTTGTCGGTTTGCTTCGGTTGTACCGGAGGACAGCACCGTTCCGTTTATTCAGCGCAGCATTTGGCGGAACGTCTGAATAGAGAGTTTGGGGTTAAAGTAGAATTAGTACATCGCGAACAGAATATAAAACATACATTTGAAGCAACTATATAGAAGATCGTTATGAAAGCAATGATATTTGCGGCCGGTTTGGGAAGTCGGTTGAAACCGCTGACGGATACTATGCCTAAAGCTCTTGTTCCCGTAGCCGGGCGTCCCATGCTGGAGCACGTTATTTTGAAGCTGAAAGCATTCGGCTTTACCGAAATAGTAATTAATATTCATCATTTTGGCGAGCAAATACTTGAATTCCTGAAAGTGAATGACAATTTTGGACTTACTATCCACATTTCCGATGAACGTGATGTGCTACTTGATACAGGGGGAGGAATTCGGAAAGCCAGTTCTTTTTTTGAGAACTCCGATGAGCCTTTTCTTGTACACAATGTAGACATTCTTTCAAATGTGGACCTGAAAGAACTTTATGATTATCATTTGCAGACTGATGGTTTGGCTACTTTATTGGTAAGCCAACGTAAAACTTCACGTTATCTGCTTCTCGATGCGGAGAAGAGACTTTGCGGATGGATAAACAAGGATACAGGTCAAGTGAAACCCGAAGGTCTTCACTATGAACAATCATTGTTCCAAGAATATGCGTTCAGTGGCATTCATGTACTTTCACCTGCTATATTCCAATTAATGGAAGTTCCCCTGTGGGAAGGAAAGTTCTCTATTATGGATTTTTATCTCTTCACTTGTCGACAAACGAACTTCTTTGGTTATCCGGTGGAAAATCTGCAACTTATTGATATTGGTAAACCGGAAACACTTGCTAAGGCAGAGGAGTTTATAAGGTCTCTCGGCAAGTAATATTGTTCGCTGGGACGAATAACATGAGCCTGGTTAATTTAGTTTTTGTATTTGTTTGGGATTCCAACATATTTCTTTTACCTTTGTTATAATGAAAACAGAAATAGAAAAAGGAGGCGAACAAAATGGCAAGTAATTATATTCGTTTCGATTGGGCGATGAAACGCTTATTGCGTAATAAAGCTAATTTTGCCGTACTGGAAGGTTTTTTGACTACCTTTTTAGGGGATCAATCCTTATTCAGAAATTATTAGAGAGTGAAAGTAATTAAGAAGATGAGTACGATAAATATAATCGTGTGGATTTGCTTGCCGAAAACTCTAAAGGTGAGCTTATTTTAATAGAAGTTCAAAACAATAATGAATATGCTTATTTCCAGCGTATGTTATTTGGAACATCTAAGTTGGTTACCGAATACATAAATCGTGGAGAAGGTTACGACAAAGTTCGTAAGGTGTATAGCGTTAATATCGTCTATTTTTCTTTAGGTAGCGGTAAAGATGTTGTATATCATGGTAAAACGGAATTTCGCGGAATTCATCAAGGGGATGTTTTAGAACTGACTCCATTTCAAAAACAAACTTTCAAAGTGGATACTGTCAGCCAACTTTATCCGGAATATTATATATTGAAAGTGAATGATTTCAATCAAGTAGCAAGAAGTCCGCTTGAAGAATGGATTTACTATCTGAATACAGGAGACATTCCTGATAACGCTACTGCACCGGGATTGAACGAGGCACGCCAGCGGTTGAAATTGGATCGGATGACAAAGGAAGAACTCAATGCTTATTATAGACATTTGGATAATATTGTTATTTTGAGAGATAATATATTCACAGAACGTGCGGAAGGACGTGCAGAGGGACGTGCCGAAGGGGAAAGAAATAAGCAAATTGAGATTGCGCGTAATTTAAAGAAGGCAGGAGTTTCAATAGATGTTATTTCACAATCTTCGGGATTGACAGTAGATGAAATAGAGAAGTTATAAAAGTATTACTTTAAGTAGAAATAAAAAAAGAAAAGGCGGGAATGCTCAAAAAGGGTATTTTCGCCTTTCCTATTTTGTTTTATATGCATATCCAAAAATGTCTAAACAACTCGTATTATCCGATGAAATGGACGATTTTAGACAAAATTGGAAGAATCGTAGCTAAAATAGAACACATACAATCTTGAATCTTCTATACATTTGTAGCAGAGAATGACGATAGAAAGTCATTCCTATTATTAAAAGGTAATCTTAATTATTAAACTTATGAGAAGCAAATTCCTATTTTTTTGTCTCTTCCTCTTTGGAATGTTGACAGCTTGTAAAGACACAAAATGGGTGGATGTTCCAGCTGGCACTCCTCCTGAAGGTTCAGTTGTTGGAAAACCGGGTGATGACGAAGAACCAGATGAACCGGACCCAACAGGAAAATCATTTATTAATTGTTCTTATATACGTGGTGATTTTTTTGAGATAAATCGAATTTCCGGAGCAAGTATGGGTGCTTGTAATGATTTGATTTATCTGACAGCTCGTCCTTATGCTGACGGTGATTTGACATTTGATCTGCCGGTGAATGACGCAGAACTTACAGGAGCATCATATATGTCTTCTTATGAAGGTCGTAATGGAGTGGTGAAATTTGATGGTGCCGGGAAAATGAATGGTGGAGATGGTTTACTGCATTCCCCGGATGGGGCTTACAAGAAGTTTACATTTGGTACTTATCTATATATAACTGAATGGGTAGATGGTGCTTATTTATTTAATAAGGTAAACAATAACTCTACCATTATATCTTTCCAACTTGGTGCAACTGAAGGAAATTTAAGATTTACTATTGGGAATTCTACGACAACTGTTGTCAATGACAATTTAAAGCCTGGTGCTTGGCATTATGTAGCGATAACTTATAGTGGAGGAAAGGCTAAATTATATGTAGACACTAGTGATATTCCTACAAAATTTACAGGTTCTCTTCCTGCTGAAATTCCTAATACTCGTGCAGATTTCTTTCTTGGAGAAAAACTCAAAGGATATTTGGATGAGACATTCGTTAGCAGTTTGGAAGTAGGTACGTTGGGTAGAAATCCTATCTCTTTTGATACTAATATTTGGAATAATACAAAAACACTTGCTTATTGGAAATATGATGATTCTGCACAGCTCGGAAAAGATTCTCATACTTGGGCTATTCGTTTAGAACAAATACGTGCTGCATTAAATGGACAAGTAGGAGACCGAAAACTACGTTTGGGTATCGCTGGTGGTGAATGGTTGAAGATGGTTGGTAATGAAACTGCGCGCACTAACTTTGCTAATAATGTTAAGAATGTTTTGGATAAGTATAATATGGATGGGGTCGATCTTGACTTTGAATGGGCTTATTATGCTAGGGACTTAACTAATTACAGCAAAGCCATAGTAAAACTGCGCAACGTATTAGGAAAAAATGTATTTTTTACGGTTTCCTTGCATCCGGTTTCTTATAAGATAACTCCTGAAGCAATTGCTGCAGTTGATTTTATCTCTTTCCAATGTTATGGACCTCAGGCGGCTCTTTTTTCTTTCGAACGTTTCAAATCAGACGGTCAAACTGCTGTTGAATATGGAATTCCTCAAAATAAATTGGTGATGGGAGTACCTTTTTATGGAACTACCGGAACAGCGGGTGAACAAGTTGCTTATTATGATCTGATAAATAAAGGTAATCTTACTAACACTTCTGTGGATGAATGGATGTATAATGGAAAGAACTATACACTCAATAGTCAGACTACAATTCGCCAAAAAACACAGTATGTGTGTGAGAATGGTTTCGGTGGAATAATGAGCTGGGATTTGGCTACGGACGTAGATGTGACAGATGATAAGTCTTTGTTGAAAGTGGTGAAAGAAGAGTTTGATTACTATGCTAATCCTGCCGTAGAATAACAGTATAATCTTAATTAGTAAATATAATATTATGGAAAAAAAGAAGTTCGTGAAAAAACAGGGACGGGTTGTTCTTTTTCTGATGCTCCTGTTATTGTTTCCTCTTGGTGCATTAGCACAACAAAAAATGATAAAAGGACAGGTCGTGGATGATAGTGGTGAGGCGATTATTGGTGCAACGGTCATGGTAAAAGGCAACACTGGAGGAACGATTACTGATATTGACGGTAATTTTTCAATTCAGGGAAAAGTTGGAAGTATACTTTCTATTACATACGTTGGATACGCTCCGATGCAAGTAAAGGTTACTAAGTTGGAAGGAAATAAATATGTGATGAAAGAAGATGCCAAAGTATTGGATGAAGTGGTAGTTGTGGGTATGGATACACAAAAAAGAAATACGATTACAGCAGCTGTTGCTACGTTGAAAGATGATGCCATTGTCAATCGTCCTGTTACAGATGTCACAAGTGCCTTGCAGGGTAATATTGCAGGCTTAAATTTTGCTACGGACGCAGTGGGAGGTGGTGTCGGTGGTGAAACCGGTGCAGATATTAAATTTAGTATTCGTGGTATTGGTTCTATCAATGGTGGAGAACCATATGTATTGGTAGATGGAGTAGAGCAGAGTATGCAGAATGTGAATCCTGCCGATATTGCTAGTATCAGTGTTTTGAAAGATGCTTCCGCCTCTGCTGTATATGGTGCACGTGCAGCTTATGGAGTAGTATTGGTTACCACAAAAAGTGGTAAAAAGGAGAGGGCTAGTGTCACCTATCGTGGAACAGTTGGTTTCAGTTCACCTATTAATATGCCAAAGATGATGAACTCGTTGGAATACGCTATGTATAATAATCAGCAATATGATAATGGTGGAGCGTCTTCCGGTTTACAGAGAATTCCGGATAAAACTATTGAGAAGATTAAAGGTTTTATGCAGAATCCTTATTCTGCAGAATTTCCGGGTATTGAAGCTAATACTTCCGGTGACGATTGGGCAGGAGCCTATTATAATCAGTATGGCAATACTGATTGGTTTGATTATTATTTTAAAGATAAGTCTATCCGTCATTCTCATAACTTAAGTGTACAGGGTGGTTCTGACAAGGTAAACTACTATATTGGTATGGGATATACTTATCAAGAGGGTTTGCTGGATCAAGTGCAGGATGATTTGAGTAAGTACAATTTGAATACCAAATTACAGATGAAGACCAATAATTGGTTACGATTTAATTTGAATAATAATATTACTTTGCAGATGATTAAACGTCCGATGGCGAATCAGATGATTCTATATAATAAGATTGGTAGCCATCGTCCTACTCAGGTTACTCAGTTGCCTGTTGATTCAGAATACAATTTGCCGAGCTGGAATGAAATGTTATATTTGAAAAATTCTCATTATCAGAGGAACCGTATTTCAGATGCTTTGTCACTTTCTGCAACAGTAACTCCATTGGAGGGATGGGATATCACCGGAGAAATGAAAATCCGTTTTGATATAGAAAATAACGATCTGATAATGGAAAATAACCAGAAGTATGAAACTCCTGTGGGTACTTTTAAACCGGGTGATGCTACTAATCAAAGACAAGGATTTACTTATCCTGGTATTAGCTGGAAGAATATGTATTTCGGATCTTATACTCGTGGGAGTATGTTCAATTATTACTTATCACCTAATGTCTCGAGTTCATATACTCATCAATGGGGAGATCACTTCTTCAAGGCAATGGCAGGATACCAAATGGAATTAAAAGAAGATTCACAGGAATATATGTACAAAGATGGTATGCTGAGTAATGATATTTACTCATTTGATAACGCCAGTGGAAATGTAATAGCAGGTGAAGCCCGTTCACATTGGTCTACTATGGGATTTTATGCCCGTTTGAATTGGAACTACAATAATATTTATTTTTTGGAGTTCAGTGGACGTTATGACGGTTCTTCCCGTTTTGCTGCGGGGCATCGTTGGGGATTCTTCCCATCATTCTCTGCCGGTTATGATATTGCTCGCACGCCTTATTTCCAAACAATGGCACTGCCTGTATCTCAGTTGAAGGTACGTGTTTCTTATGGTCGTTTAGGAAACCAAAATGGAGCGGGCTTATATGATTATATCGCTCAGATGCCCTTAGATGCACAGGGGACTAATGCTTGGTTATTACCGGGCATCTCTTCTTCCACAGCTTCCAAAGGTACGATTGCACAAACTCCGAAAATGATTAGTCCTTATATTACTTGGGAGAAAGTGGATAATGCTAACTTAGGTTTTGATTTGATGTTGTTTAAGAACCGTTTGTCAATTACTGCTGATTTATATCAACGTACGACACGTGACATGATTGGTCCGGCAGAATCAATACCAAGTATCAGTGGTATCGCTTCGGAAGATCGTGCAAAAGTGAATAATGCAACTTTGCGTAATCGCGGATGGGAACTTTCTGTCAGTTGGAATGATAAATTGAAATGTGGTTTCAGTTATGGAGTTGGTTTCAATGTTTTTAACTATAAGGCTGTAGTGACCAAATACAATAATCCGGAAGGTATTATTTATAATAACCATACAGGATTGGCTGCTAATAAAGGTTATTATGAAGGTATGGATCTCGGTGAAATTTGGGGATATCGTGCTGATGATCTCTTTTTGTCGAATCGTGAAATTGATGATTATCTGAGAAAAGTTGATCTGACGGCGTTCAAATCAAACGATCTTTGGCGTCGTGGTGACTTGAAATATATAGATACTAATGGTGACGGTAGAGTGGATGGTGGTAAAGGTACTTTGTCAGACCACGGAGATCTGCAGGTTATTGGAAATACTACTCCTAAATATTCTTTCGGTATTAATTTGAATCTTGGATATAAGGGTTTCGAAGTATCTACCTTGTTACAAGGTGTGGCAAAAAGAGATTTCCCGATTGCTGGAAGTAGCTATATGTTTGGTGGAAATAACTATAACTTTAAAGAACATCTTGATTATTTCAGTACAGAGAACCCAAATGGATATTTGCCTCGTTTGACTGGTTGGAAAGATGATAAGGATTTTTTGGTGAATACTGGATACAATACGACACGTTATTTGTTAAATGCTGCTTATATGCGTATGAAAAATCTAACAGTGGCTTATACATTTAATAAAAAACAGTTGAAACATATTGGTATCAGCAATCTAAAAGTGTATGTAACTTGCGACAACTTGTTTACTATAACAAAGTTGCCGAAACAGTTTGATCCTGAAACACTGAACCAGGTAAATATGTCGGCGGGTGGTGATGCTAAGAATACGGCTCCGGGTTTAACTTCTCCGATGAAGCAAAATGGTAATGGTATGGTATATCCGATGAACCGTAACTTCGTGTTCGGACTTGATTTTACATTTTAATTAGATAATGATGATGAAAAAATTATATATATTATTAGCGGTAGGGGCAAGTGTTATGATGTCGGCGTGTTCCGATTTTCTAGATAGAGACCCCATGACAACCCCCAATAGTGAAACATTCTTGTCCAATGCAAGTGCAGTGAACAATTATATTAATGGTTTGTATATAGCACTTCCTTCTTTTGGTACTTATGATATGGGAGTCCGTGGAGAAGAAAAGAATAGTGACAATATCGTGGCGGAGGTTTATGATAAACGTCTTAATGGAGAGCTGTTGGAGACAGGAGGAGGTACTGCCGAATGGCAGAACGGATACCAAAATCTACGTAATGTAAATTATTTTTTTGAATATTATAAAGTTCCAGAAGCAGAGGAAACAAAGGATGTGCTGTCACTGAAAGGGGAAGCTTATTTTTTCCGTGCTTATTGGCATTTTTACTTACTAACTAGATTTGGTAGTATTCCTGTAATGGATAAATTTTGGGATGGAAACGCTACAGTTGCAGGTTTGCAAATTCCCCCACGCGATCGTTCGGCAGTGGCACAGTTTATTATTGATGATTTGAAGACGGCTAAGAATTTGCTTTATTCACGTAGTCAGTATAAAGGCTTGAGGATTTGCAAAGAAGCTGCTATCATCATGGCCATGAGAGTGGCGCTTTATGAGGGTACATGGGAAAAGTATCATAAGGGAACAGATTTTGCAGCCGCAGAGGATAAATCTACAGATCTTTTGGGACAAGTGTTGACACTAGGTGACGAATTATTTACTATGGGACTTTCTTTAAATACAAAGGATAATGATAAGAAATTTGTATCAAAAGAAGATGCTTATGCACACTTGTTTAATTCGAAAGATTTGTCGGATATGACAGAGGTCGTTTTTTGGAAAAAGTATTCGATAGCAGATGGAGTGACTCATAATTTGAGTAGTAACTTAGGTGCTGGTTATGTGGACAACAGTGGAGCGGCTGGTTTAGCTCAATCATTGATTGATAATTATCTGAATGCTGACGGAAGCTTTATTGATCCTAACGATGGAATTTATAAGGATTTCAACCTTACATTTAAAGAACGTGATGCTCGTTTGTTAGCGACAGTTATGCATTCAGACTGTAAATTTAAGTCTACATCTCCTGAGTCTAAGTCAAAAGCTATGTTTGTGGATGAATATTCGGATGAAAATAAACAGAAAGTTCGTCCTCCTTATCTAACAGAAAGTGGTCCGGCACGTAATGCAACTGGTTATCATATTCGTATGAGTATTGATACAACTTATGTCAGTGGTCAGGGTGAGACCTCACTTCCGATAATTCGTTATGCAGAAGCTTTGTTAGCTTATGCGGAAGCTGCAGAAGAATTAGATAAATGTGATCCTGATGTATTGGAAAAGACATTGAAGCCTTTGCGTGAACGTGCGGGAGTGACCTATACTGCTCCTGCTGAAATTGATCCTAATTTTACCGATTTTGGTTATCCAATCTCTGCCAAATTGCAGGAAATTCGTAGGGAAAGACGGTCGGAACTAGCTTTACAAGGATTCCGTTTGGATGACTTGATGCGTTGGAGAGCTCACAAATTGATTCAGGGAAAACGTGGAACAGGGGCATATTTTGGAGCAGATGGTGTGTTATACAAAGCATTTGATCCTAAAACAGCTGTAGATTTGAAGACTATTTTAACTACGGATGGTTGGCTTGATCCACAGAAAGAGGTTCTTCCACGAGGCTACCAGTTTGATTCTAGCCGTGACTATCTGCTGCCAATTCCTCCGAGTGAATTGTCACTGAATCACGAACTGGAACAAAATCCGGGATGGCAGAGGAAATAAGAGAATAGAACAATATTTATTGATGATAATTAGATAAATAAAGATATGAAGAACATATTATATAGAATGCTTCCAATATGCTTGTTTACTATAGGTTTGACAGGTTGTGAAGATGAAACAAAATATCGTCCTTTGCCGGAAGCGGTGCCGTTGACTATGAGCATTAACGAAAAGGCATTTGTGATGGGAGAAAATCTGAAAGTAAACATCAATGTGGATGCTGATGCAGATGGGAATGAGATGGTAGCTAACGAGGACTTTGATATTTACTTTACGGCTAAAGCTGGTACTGAAGATGTATCGGATGTATTTGAACCATTTAGCGGTATTGTTACGTTTCCAAAAGGAGAAAAACAAATTCAGGTGGATTTTCCAGTGAAGAAATCCGGATTGACGGGGAGTACTGCGATGGAGTTTGTTGCTTTCGCGCGTGGTTATAAAATGGCAAATTCGAGTCAAGCAATTAAAGTATCCGATTATTATCGGATATCAATGTCATTAGAGAATAACACGGAGAATGTGGTGACTGAAGGTGGAAAGTTTGTATTGGTTGCTAAAATTGATAAACCAAGTTCTGTTCCTCTTGAAATAACAGTTACTCCAAAAGAAGGGGAAGAAGACTTGTATGAGAACTTACCTCCTACTTTAACGATTCCTGCCGGAAGAACTTCGGTAAAAAGTGCCGCTGTTACTATTAAACAGGATTATGAAATGACAGGAGATTTACAGTTAGTATTGAATTTACAAAGTAATTCTCCTATAAATCCGATGACAGAATCTATACTGACTATTACAATGACTGATTTGGAATCTATAGCTGATCCTAATTTGTATGATATAACAAAAGTATATGAGAATCCAAACATTATGTTTATTTCTTATGATGATGATTGGTTTACTGGACAAGAAACTGTTAAGATCACAGAAGGTATGGCACATCCAAATGCGGAATTAGGTAACCAGTGGAAGTTTGATTATGCTATTGAGTTCCATAATAATGCAATATCTGGGGATTATTTAAAATTAGGTAATGCAACAGATGCTAATAGACAGCCTGTATTGAATATTAATTGGACAAAATATGCTCAGGTTACAAATGAAGGAGAACTGAATATATGTGTTGGTGTAGAAGGTACTAACTATGGGACGGCGGCAATACATTGCTGTAAGTCTTTAGCTCAAATGTGGGCTCAGAATGTTACTCGCATCTATCCAGGTATGCGTATTGAAGTGAAAGTCCGCTTAGGAGGCAATAGGACTGGATTTGTACCAATGATAGAAGTGAAAAACCCATCGACAGCTACTACGAGTAAAGAGGCTAAACAATCAATATGTATCCTTAAGAATGTTTCTGGAACTGCAATCACACAGTCTGTTAGGGGAGAAACAATTAGTGATGTGAAAAGTGTTGTAACAGCTATTCCTAAAGTAGAAGATTATAATATCTATTGGATGGAATTAGTAGATGAAAATACAATAAAATTAGGTATTAATGGTTCTACTACTTTAGAAGTATCAAAAGATATGCTAAATTCATGGCCTTTTACAAAAGCCTCAACAGGTACTTCAGTGGGAGCGAAGGGACTTTATTTAATAATGCGATGGGATTTATTTGGAGAAAGCAATACTATTTCTCCTGACCTTCCTGCGGGTTGGGATACGGAGCTAAAATCAATTGATCCTACAAAATATGCAACCGAAGGTCCGAGAATGATTATAGACTGGATTCGTTTCTATGTCAATGATAATTATAAACGTGAATCTAACGAGCTGGTAAATAGGGACTATAAGGAAACGATTCCTGGAAAGTATTATCCTTTCTACTAATATTTTTCAAACCATCTTTAATAACTTAAGATCAATCTTATACTGTAAAATAGTTGTAGGTGAGTGATACATTTTCGGTATATGGACTACATTGAAAAATATTGGATTTTAATTGATGATTTGTGGAAGTGAAGATAGGGATCCCTCCCTATCTTTACTTTCTCAATCTAACACAAATTTATTATGGAAAATCTGCAATCAAACTTATTCTATTCTTTAGCGGGAGTAGCTACCCTTGCTTCTTTTGCTTCATGCACCGGTAAACAAAAGCCTGCTGAACAGTCTCCCCTGAACATTGTCTATATCATGACAGACGACCATACGGCTCAGATGATGAGCTGTTATGATACTCGCTATATGGAAACACCGAATCTTGACCGTATTGCTGCCGATGGCGTCCGTTTTACTCAAAGTTTTGTAGCCAATTCGTTAAGTGGTCCCAGCCGTGCCTGCATGATAACGGGTAAACATAGCTGTGCCAATAAATTCTATGATAATACGACTTGTATTTTCGATAGTTCCCAACAAACCTTTCCAAAACTTTTGCAGAAAGCCGGTTATCAGACTGCATTGGTAGGAAAATGGCATTTGGAGAGTTTACCGTCAGGATTTGATTATTGGGAAATCGTTCCGGGACAAGGAGATTATTATAATCCGGATTTCATCACACAAAAAAATGATACGATTCAGAAACATGGATATATCACCAATCTTATAACGGACAATGCCATTGATTGGATGGAACACAAGCGAAACCCGGAGAAACCTTTCTGCTTGTTGATTCATCACAAGGCTATTCATCGTAATTGGATGGCGGATACTTGTAATCTGGCTTTGTACGAAGATAAAACTTTCCCATTGCCGGATAATTTCTTTGACGACTATGAAGGACGTCCTGCAGCGGCTGCTCAGGAAATGAGTGTCGTGAAAGATATGGATATGATCTACGACCTTAAAATGTTGCGGTCGGATAAAAATTCACGCCTGAAATCTCTTTATGAGAAATTTTTGGGACGGATGGACGAGGGACAACGTGCCGCATGGGATAAATTCTATGCTCCGATTATAGAAGATTTCTATAAGCAAAATCTGCAAGGAAAGGAACTTGCCAACTGGAAATTCCAGCGTTATATGCGTGATTATATGAAAACTGTGAAATCTCTTGATGATAATGTAGGTCGTGTGCTCGACTATCTGAAAGAAAAAGGACTGTTGGATAATACTCTTGTTGTCTATACCTCCGACCAGGGATTCTATATGGGCGAACATGGCTGGTTCGATAAGCGCTTTATGTATGAAGAGTCCATGCGTACTCCTTTGATAATGCGTCTACCGAAAGGATTCGATCGTAGAGGAGATATTACTGAAATGGTACAGAACATAGATTATGCACCGACTTTCCTCGAATTGGCAGGAGTGGAGATACCATCGGATATTCAAGGAGTTTCGTTGGTTCCTTTATTGAAAGGAAAACAGCCGGAAAACTGGAGAAAAGCCCTTTATTATCATTTCTATGAATATCCGGCAGAACACATGGTAAAACGCCATTATGGAGTGCGTACAGAACGTTATAAACTGATTCATTTTTACAATGACATTAATTGGTGGGAACTGTATGACATGAAGACGGATCCGAGCGAAATGCACAACCTTTACGGACAACCTGAATATGAATCCGTAGTGAACGAACTGAAAGAAGAATTGCAAAAGTTGCAAGAACAATACAATGATCCTGTTCGCTTTTCACCGGACAGAGACAAAGAATAAATAAAATACATCAGCATGATTAAATATATCTTTATCTTATTGATAGGTTTTTTACTACCAGTTACGACGGGATGTACTGATACTAACTTGACACATGACATACCCTTGGTTCCACGTCCGGCACATTTGGTGCCGGGCAGTGGCAACTATCTCTTCTCAGACAAAACTGTATTTGTGGTGGAGAATGAGGAACAGGCGGCTGTGGCAGCCAGTCTTATTTCCCGATTTACCAATGCAGCCGGTTTTACTCCCAAGTTGGTTGTGGGCGCTACGGAAAAGGGGGATGTTCGGTTTGTAACGGATGCTTCTTTAAAGAGCGAAGCATATTCATTGGAAGTTTCTCCAGAGGAAATTATCGTTAAGGCTTCCGGTGATAAGGGATTCTTTTATGCTTTGCAAACTATCCGGCAATTACTTCCCGCATCTATCGAAAGAGAAAGTCTGTCGGATAAAAAAGAGAAGTGGAGCATTCCTGCCATGAATGTTCAGGATGAACCCCGTTTTGAGTACCGTGCCTTGTTACTGGATGCATCACGTTTTTTTATTCCTAAAGAGAACGTTTTGCGTATCATTGACTGTATGTCGATGTTGAAGATAAATAAACTGCATTTCCATCTGACAGATGACAACGGCTGGCGCATAGAAATAAAGAAGTATCCTCGTTTGACTGAGGTTGGCGCATGGAGAGTGGATCGTATGGACGTTCCGTTTCCGGCCCGGCGTAATCCGAAATCCGGAGAACCGACTCCGATAGGAGGTTTCTATTCGCAAAAAGATATAAAGGAAATGGTAGCTTATGCGGCCGAACGCCAGATCGAGATTGTGCCGGAGATAGATATGCCTGCCCATAGTAACGCTGCATTGACGGCTTATCCGAAATTGGCTTGTCCGGTAGTGAAGGACTATATCGGTGTATTGCCCGGTTTGGGAGGACGAAACTCAGAAATCATTTTTTGTGCCGGAAATGACAGTGTTTTCACTTTTTTGCAGAATGTGATGGATGAGATTATGGAGTTATTCCCTTCCCGTTATATCCATATCGGAGGCGATGAAGCTCAAAAGACACATTGGAAAAAATGTCCGTTGTGTCAGACTCGTATGAAGAAAGAAGGCTTGGCTAATGAAGAAGACCTTCAAGGTTATTTTATGCAGCGGATAAGTGACTATGTACGTAGTAAAGGTCGTGAAGTGATTGGTTGGGATGAACTGACTAACAGTAGTTTCTTGCCGGAAGGCTCTATTATTCTTGGTTGGCAGGGATATGGCAAGGCTGCACTGAAAGCTGCGGAAAAGGGACACCGTTTCATTATGACTCCGGCACGTATCATGTATCTGATTCGTTATCAAGGGCCGCAATGGTTCGAACCTTTGACATATTTCGGCAATAATACATTGAAAGATGTATATGACTATGAACCGGTACAAAAAGACTGGAAACCGGAATATGCTTCATTGCTGATGGGGGTACAAGGTTCTATGTGGACGGAATTCTGCAATAAACCGGAAGATGTGGATTATCTTTTGTTCCCTCGTCTGGCAGCGGTGGCGGAAGTAGCGTGGACACAACCGGAAAAGAAAGATTGGGCTTCGTTCCTGCAAGCTATGGACCGGTATAACGGGCATATTGCAGAAAAAGGTATTGTCTATGCCCGTTCGATGTACAATATTCAGCATAAAGTAACACCGGAAAATGGTGGGTTGAAGTTAAATCTGGAATGTATTCGTCCCGATGTAGAGATTCGCTATACTATTGATGGCAGTGAACCTGTGGCAAATTCTTCTGTGTATTCAGACTCACTGATTGTAACAGGGACTCAACTCATTAAATGTGCTACCTTTGCAGAAGGTGTGCAGATGGGAAAGACGCTTGTATTGCCGATTACGTGGAACAAAGCGACTGCTAAGACGATACTTGGAAATAAACAGAATGAGATGCTTATGCTCAATGGTGTTCGTGGAAGCCTGAAACAGACTGACTTTGAATGGTGCTGTTGGGACAAGAACGACCTTATTTCTTTTACCATAGATTTGCAGCAGAAGGAAAAAATGAATACTTTTACAATCGGTTGTATCACGAACTATGGTATGGGCGTACATAAACCGAAATCAATACGTATAGCTGTATCAGACGATAATAAATCTTATCGTGACGTAACCGGATTGAACTACACTCCTGAAGAAATATTCCGTGAAGGCACCTATATTGAAGATCTTTCTATGGATATGAAAGGAACGGAGGCAAGGTATATTCGTGTAACGGTGAATGGAGCGGGGGAATGTCCTGCCAACCATGTTCGTCCGGGACAGGAATCGAGAGTATATTTTGATGAGATCATTATTGAATAGTACAACATAGTCATAACAATAACCATGAAGAACCTGAAGAAACGAACTTTTTTACTCTTATTGGCAGGACTGACTGCTACTGTTTTTGCTTCGGCACAGAAACAGCCGTTGCCCGAATGGCAAAGCCAGTATGCTGTAGGACTGAATAAACTCACTCCTCACACTTATGTATGGCCTTATGCCAATGCTTCCGATATTGAGAAGCCGGGAGGCTATGAGCAATCTCCTTATTATATGTCTTTGAACGGGAAATGGAAGTTCCATTGGGTGAAGAACCCGGACAACCGTCCGAAAGACTTTTATCAACCTTCTTATTATACAGGAGGTTGGGCTGACATCAATGTGCCCGGAAATTGGGAACGGCAGGGATACGGAACAGCTATCTACGTCAATGAGACGTATGAGTTCGATGATAAGATGTTCAATTTCAAGAAGAATCCGCCGTTAGTGCCTCATGCCGAGAATGAAGTCGGTTCGTATCGCCGTACTTTCAAAGTGCCTGCCGATTGGAAAGGACGTAGGGTAGTACTTTGCTGCGAGGGGGTAATCTCTTTTTATTATGTATGGGTGAACGGTAAATTGCTCGGATATAATCAAGGTTCGAAAACTGCGGCTGAATGGGATATTACAGAGGTATTGACCGAAGGAGAGAACGTAGTAGCTTTGGAAGTCTACCGTTGGAGTTCGGGTGCTTATCTGGAATGTCAGGATATGTGGCGTTTGAGCGGTATCGAGCGGGATGTGTATCTTTACAGTACACCAAAACAATATATCGCCGACTACAAACTGAATGCCTCTTTGGATAAGGAAACGTACAAAGACGGACTTTTCGGACTTGAAGTGACGGTAGAAGGTCCGTCTTCTACGGCAAGCTCGATTGCTTATACACTAAAGGATACCTTCGGCAAAGCCGTTCTGAAGGATGTTATCAATATCAAATCCCGTGGATTGAGTAATTTTATAGCATTTGAAGAGAAGAAGATTCCTAATGTAAAACCGTGGAGTGCCGAATATCCTAATTTGTACACACTGGTGCTTGAGCTGAAAGACGCACAAGGGAAAGTAACCGAACTGACCGGTTGTGAAGTCGGTTTCCGTACTTCGGAAATCAAGAACGGGCGTTTTTGTATCAACGGTGTGCCGGTATTGGTAAAGGGGACTAACCGTCACGAACATTCCCAATTGGGACGTACCGTAAGTAAGGAACTGATGGAACTGGATATTAAGCTGATGAAAGAGCATAATATCAACCTGGTACGCAATTCTCATTATCCTACTCATCCTTATTGGTATCAGCTTTGCGACCGTTACGGATTGTATATGATTGATGAGGCTAACATCGAATCACATGGAATGGGCTACGGTCCTGCTTCTCTTGCTAAAGACAGCACTTGGCTGACTGCGCACATGGACCGTACACATCGTATGTACGAGCGTTCGAAGAATCATCCCGCTATTGTTATCTGGTCATTGGGCAATGAGGCCGGAAACGGTATCAACTTTGAACGTACATACGATTGGCTGAAATCGGTGGACAAGACTCGTCCTGTTCAATATGAACGTGCCGAACTGAATTACAATACGGATATTTATTGCCGTATGTACCGTAGTGTAGATGAGATAAAAGCGTATGTAGCGAAAAAGGATATTTATCGTCCCTTCATCCTTTGCGAATATTTGCACGCGATGGGTAACAGTTGTGGTGGATTGAAAGACTATTGGGATGTTTTTGAAAACGAACCAATGGCACAAGGCGGTAATGTTTGGGACTGGGTGGATCAGTCTTTCCGTGAAATAGACAAGAACGGCAAATGGTATTGGACGTATGGCGGTGATTACGGACCGGAAGGAATACCAAGCTTCGGCAACTTCTGCTGTAACGGTTTGGTGAATGCCGACCGTCAGCCACATCCTCATCTGCTCGAAGTGAAGAAAGTGTATCAGAATATAAAAGCAACTCTGCTGAGTCCGAAGAACATGAAACTTCGTATCAAGAACTGGTACGACTTCTCTAACCTGAACGAATATGAACTTCATTGGAATGTGACGGCTGATACTGGAGAGAAAATTGCAGAAGGTACGAAAGTATTAGACTGTGAACCACACGCTACCATAGACGTGTCGTTAGGAAATGTGATTCTGCCGAAGACAGTCCGTGAGGCTTATCTGAATATTAGTTGGACACGCAGGGAAGCTTCTCCGATGATAACCGAAGATTGGGAAGTGGCATACGATCAGTTTGTTATTGTCGGCAATAAGAATTATACGGGCTATCGTCCGCAAAAAGCGGGTGAGACGGCTTTCACGGTGGATAAAGAAACGGGAGCGCTTACTTCTCTTGCTTTGGATGGTAAGGAACTGTTGGCTACTCCGATCACTCTTAGTCTTTTCCGTCCGGCTACGGATAATGATAACCGTGACAAGAACGGAGCTCGCTTGTGGCGTAAAGCGGGATTGGATAATCTGACTCAAAAGGTGACCTCATTGAAAGAAGGGAAGAATACGACAACTGCGACTATCGAGCTTCTTAATGCAAAAGGTCAGAAAGTGGGAACTGCCGACTTTATCTATATGCTTGATAAGAACGGTGCATTAAAGATGCGTACTACTTTCCAACCGGATACAGCGATTGTCAAGTCTATGGCACGTCTGGGACTGACTTTCCGTGTGGCGGATACTTACGATCAAGTTTCTTATCTGGGACGTGGTGACAATGAAACGTATGCTGACCGTGTCCAGTCCGGTAAAATTGGCTTATATCAGACAACACCCGAACGGATGTTCCACTATTATGTCACTCCGCAATCTACCGGTAACCGTACAGATGTGCGTTGGACGAAATTCACCGATCGTTCCGGTGAAGGAATCTTTGTCGATTCAAATCGTCCTTTCCAGTTTAGCATAGTTCCTTTCTCGGATGTATTATTGGAGAAAGCCCGTCATATTAATGAGTTGGAACGTGACGGACTGGTGACTGTGCATTTGGATGCAGAGCAGGCTGGCGTAGGAACAGCTACTTGTGGTCCCGGAGTATTGCCTCAGTATTTGGTTCCGTTAAAAAAACAGAGTTTTGAATTCACTCTTTATCCGGTGAAGTCGGCAGGACAGGCGCAGAAAAAAGAGAATTATTATGTGAAACATCTTGAGTTTCCTCAAAATGCGACTTTGGAGCAAAAGGTAGATATGGCTGCGCGATTAATCCCTACTCCCCAGCAGTTGTCTTGGCAACAAATGGAGTTGACTGCTTTTCTCCATTTTGGTATCAATACCTTTACCGGACGTGAATGGGGAGATGGAAAAGAAGATCCGGCGCTGTTTAATCCATCCGAACTGAATGCGGAACAATGGGTTCGTACTCTTAAAGAAGCTGGTTTCAAGATGGTGCTGTTGACGGCAAAACATCATGATGGATTTTGTCTTTGGCCTACGGCTACCACCAAACATTCCGTAGCTTCTTCTCCTTGGAAAAAAGGACAAGGCGATGTAGTAAGGGAATTGCGTAAGGCTTGCGATAAATATGATATGAAGTTTGGCGTTTATCTTTCTCCCTGGGATCGTAACGCGGAATGTTATGGAGATTCTCCCCGATATAACGACTTCTTTATCCGCCAATTGACAGAGTTACTTACCAATTATGGGGAGGTACACGAAGTTTGGTTTGACGGAGCGAATGGGGAGGGACCGAACGGAAGGAAGCAGGTATATGACTGGGAAGCTTTCTATAAAACGATTCAGCGTCTGCAACCGAAGGCCGTGATGGCAATAATGGGCGATGATGTGCGTTGGGTTGGTAATGAAAAAGGTTTGGGACGTGAAACTGAATGGAGTGCGACGGTGCTTACTCCGGGCATTTACACCCGTTCGGAGGAGAATAACAAACGTTTGGGCGTATTCAGCAAAGCGAAAGATTTGGGAAGCCGTTCGATGTTGGCGGAGGCTACGGAACTTTTCTGGTATCCGTCGGAAGTGGATGTTTCTATTCGTCCGGGATGGTTTTATCATGCGGAAGAAGATACGAAAGTGAAGTCGTTGAAACATTTGTCGGATATCTATTTCCAATCGGTAGGATATAACTCAGTACTTTTATTGAATATCCCTCCTGACCGCAGAGGTCTGATTCACGAGGCCGATGTGAAGCGACTGAAAGATTTTGCTGCTTATCGGAAAGGAGTGTTTGCAGACAATCATGTAGTGAAAGGTCGGAAAGAGTGGAATGCGGTTTCGGGAAGTGAGAAGATTTATTCTTTGAAATCGGAATCGGAAATCAATGTGGTAATGCTTCAGGAAGATATCGCTAAAGGACAACGGGTTGAATCCTTTGCCGTAGAGGTGTTGACCGAACAGGGATGGCAGGAAGTCGGACAGGGTACTACCGTAGGTTACAAACGTTTGCTGCGTTTTCCGGCAGTAAAGGTCAGTCAACTGAAAGTGAAAATCAATGAATGCCGGTTGACGGCTCATATCAGTCAGGTCGGCGCGTTCTATGCAACACCGTTGCAGGAAGATAATCAGACGGAAAGTTGGAATGACTTACCTCGTAAAGAATGGAAACAGGTGGCTGCTTCTCCGTTGACGATTGACTTGGGAAAGATGGTGCAGCTGTCAGCCTTTACATACGCTCCCTTGAAGGCGGAAGCAAAACCGACAATGGCTTTTCAGTATAAGTTCTATGTAAGTACGGATGGGAAGAGTTGGGCGGAGGTGCCGACCAATGGTGAGTTTAGCAATATCATGCACAATCCTCTGCCGCAAACGGTTACTTTCAACAAAGGCGTACAGGCGCGTTTCATCAAACTGGAGGCTACAACGCCTGCTGCCACCATTGCTAAAGTAGAAATGAATGAGATCGGAGTCATAGTAGCTCCTTAATACAGATAACCTATTATTTCAGAACATAAGATGAAAAAAGAATATTATTATGGTATATTGCCTTTGGCTTTAACCTCTTGTCTGGTTTCTCAGACATCTGCTCAGGAAAGACAGATAAACCGTCCGAATGTAGTCTTTATTTATGCCGATGACATAGGCTATGGTGATTTGAGTTGCAATGGAGCGAAGACGATTCACACTCCTAATGTAGAGCGTTTGGCAAAGATGGGAGTACGTTTTACAAATGCGCATAGTGCTGCCGCTACAAGTACGCCTTCCCGTTATGCTATGCTGACCGGTGAATACGCTTGGCGTAAGGAAGGAACGGGAATTGCAGACGGAGATGCCGCGTCTATCATTCGTCCGGAACGTTATACAATGGCGGATATGTTCAAAGAGGCAGGATATAGTACGGGGGTGGTAGGTAAATGGCATTTGGGACTTGGCGACAAGGGAGGTGAACAGGATTGGAACAAGCCTTTGAAACCGGGCACAAATGATATCGGGTTTGATTATTCATTTATCATGGCCGCTACCGGTGACCGTGTGCCGTGTGTTTTTGTGGAAAACGACCGGGTGATTAATCTTGATCCGAATGATCCGATTCAGGTAAGTTATAAAAAGAACTTTCCGGGTGAACCTACCGGGAAAGACAATCCGGAACTGCTGAAAATGCATCCTTCCCATGGTCACAATCAAAGTATTGTTAACGGTATCTCGCGTATCGGATACATGAAAGGTGGAAAATCCGCTCTTTGGCAAGATGATAAGATTGCGGAAACTTTAACCGGGAAAGCGATATCTTTTATTGAAGGACACAAGGATGCTCCCTTCTTTTTGTATTTCGCCACTCAGGATGCACATGTTCCTCGTGTGCCGTCTCCTCAGTTTGTAGGCAAAAGCGGTATGGGACCTCGTGGCGATTGTCTTCTTGAGTTTGACTGGTCGGTAGGACAAGTGCTGGATGCATTGGAACGCTTGGGACTGGATAAAAATACATTAGTGGTTTTGTCTAGTGATAACGGGCCGGTAGTGGATGACGGTTATAAGGATCAGGCGGTAGAATTACTGGGCGATCATAAACCCGGAGGTGTTTATCGTGGAGGAAAATACAGTGCTTACGAAGCCGGTACACGTGTGCCGTGTATTTGGAGCTGGCAGGGAGTGATTCGTCCCGGTACCGTTTCGGATGCGTTGCTTTGTCAGATAGACTGGTTTGCTACTTTTGCGCAAATGATGAATTTCCGTTTGCCGGAAGGGGCTGCTCCAGATAGTGAACCGTTACTGAATGCATGGACAGGTAAAGAAAAGAAAGGTCGGGAATGGCTGGTACTTCAGAATGCACAGAATAATCTGTCGGTGACGGATGGACGGTGGAAATACCTGCGTCCCGGAAAAGGTCCTGCATATAACAAAAATGTCAATATTGAATTGGGCAACAGCATGAAACCTCAACTTTATGATATAAAGAAAGATCCGGCTGAAAAGAATAACGTAGCAGAGAAGAATCCGAAAATAGTGACGAAAATGTCGGAACAATTGGAAAAGATAGTAGACGGCCGTTATGGCTTGCCTTTGTAAAAGAATGCTTAGAGAGTAGCAGTGTAGACCGGTGTCTTGATTCTTTATGAGTCGGATGCCGGTCTTTTTTTTATTTTCTAAACCAAATGTATATCCAGACTGTTATTTCTTAAAAAAGACAGAAGTTATGCTCGTGGTAGATTTAGGAAAGTGGATGAATAAAATCCTGATAGATTGGGGGATAGACCCGGAAGTTGCCGACCGTTTTGATGAAACTATTATTGCTATATTGATGATAGCGATTGCTGTCGGCTTGAATTATCTCTGCCAGGCGATTCTCATAGGAGGAATGAAACAGTATACCCGGCTAAAGCCGCATAAATGGAATACACTGCTGATGAAGCGTAAAGTGTTCCATCATCTGATTCATACTGTTCCGGCTTTTCTTGTCTATGCTCTTTTGCCAATGGCATTTGTTCGTGGAAAAGAGTTATTGCTGATTTCACAGAAAGCGTGTACCATTTATATAATCTTTTCACTATTGTTGGCTATCAATGGTATCCTGCTGATGATTATGGATATTTACGATGGTAAAGAATCTATGAAGAACCGGCCTATGAAAGGATTTATTCAAGTCTTGCAGGTCGTTCTTTTCTTTGTGGGCGGAATTGTCATCATCGCTATTATTGTAAATAAATCTCCCGCCAGTCTGTTTGCAGGATTGGGAGCGTCGGCAGCTATCCTGATGTTGGTATTCAAGGATTCTATTTTGGGCTTTGTGGCGGGCATTCAGCTTTCTGCCAATGATATGGTACGTCCGGGCGACTGGATTACGCTGCCTTCGGGGGAAGCCAATGGCACGGTGCAGGAAATTACGTTGAATACGGTTAAGATTCAGAATTTTGATAATACAATTTCTACGGTTCCGCCTTATACGTTAGTGAGCACGCCATTTCAGAATTGGCGGGGAATGACGGAGTCGGGAGGACGGAGGGTCATGAAGAACATTACCTTAGATCTGACTACTTTACAGTTCTGTACACCGGAAATGCTGGACCGTTACCGGAAGGAGATTCCCTTGATGGCAGACTATCAGCCGGAAGAAGGGACGGTTCCGACCAATTCCCAAGTATATAGGGTATATATTGAACGCTATTTGTGCAGCTTGCCTGTAGTGAACCAAGATTTGGATTTGATTATCAGCCAGAAAGAGGCTACGATGTACGGAGTGCCTATTCAGGTTTACTTCTTTTCCCGAAATAAAATCTGGAAAGAGTACGAACGTATCCAATCGGATATCTTTGACCATTTGCTGGCAATGGTTCCCAAGTTTGACTTAAAGGTTTATCAGTATTCGGACTGAATGGAATACGTCACGTTAATGCCGTGGTCATGCCACGTTAGTGTCACGACTGTGCCACTCCGTTAGCACTGTTATGCCAATGCGATGTCACTATTGTGCCAACGTGGTGGCACTAAACTACTTCCTGTGGTTGTGTGAGCTTTGTCAGGGGAGTACTAGTTCGAAGTCTGTATAGATGGGAAGGTGGTCGCTGAACCCTCCTTGATATTTCATTCCTTTATAGGTGCGAAAAGGTTCTTTACCTCCATACTTTTTGTCGTCGGTCAACAAAAAAGGAAGTTGGCAGACTTTCGCTTTTTCCTCACGAGTGAAGAAATTACCGGAAGTGTTGAGCAATGTACCGGATACAATTAAATGGTCAAGCAATCCCCATTCCCCATGATATTTATATGAACCGAAGTTGGCAGTCTTTGCTTTTCGGGCAAGCAGATGATAGAGCTTTAACGGGGATAGGGATGAGGGTGAGGTAGCAGGATGGATTGCTATATCCAAACTATCGGAACGGATAGGAGGAGCTTCCGCTTCGAGTATTTTCCGAATTGATTTATTGTTGGGATAATCATTGAAGTCGCCCATGATGATGACTTGAGGATGGAGGCGGGTATGCAGGACGCTATCCACTTTTGTGCGTAAAATTTGAGCGGCATGGAGTCGATAAGGCTCGGATTCTTTTGCTCCGCCTGAGCGGCTTGGAAGATGGCAGACGAATACATCCAATGTATCTCCGGTCAGCAGCAGACCGTTGACGTGCAGCAAATTTCTTGTCGGGCGATGTTGCCTGAACACAGGAATGGAAATAGAGCGGGAGGATAAGAGTTTGAATAAATCCCGTTGGTAAATAAGAGCCACATCGATACCTCTCAGATCAGGAGAGTCAGTCATTACATAACGATAATCGAGCTCTTGCAAAGGCGAACGGTGGGTGAGGTCACGGAGTACTGTGTCGTTCTCTACTTCGCAGAGACCTATGAGTGCTGGAGGATTCCATTCACCGATAGCAGTGATGACACGTGCGATATCACTCAGTTTCTTTTTATATTTGTTGTAATTCCAATGGCGTATGGCATTGGGAAGAAACTCGTAATCGTTCTTCAGACTGTCATGGCGGGTATCGAACAGGTTTTCTGTATTCCAGCAGGCAACACGGAACTGGATATTTTCTTGTGCCGGTACGCTCCATGAACAGATAACAAACAAGAGTATGGTAACAGCTACTCTTGTTTCACTGTTACCATACTTTAGTTGTCGCAGACTTATCCGTCTTTTATTTTTTAGCAGGGACATGTACCAGAATATCCAACAAATGTTTCCAGAACTTCTCTACGGTAGGGATAAGCATCCGTTCGTCCGGAGAGTGTACTCCCGTCAATGTCGGTCCGAAGGAAATCATGTCCAGTGTGGGATATTTATCGAGGAACAGGCCACATTCGAGTCCTGCGTGAATTGCTTTCACTTTGGCTTCTACACCGAACAGGCGTTTGTAAGATTCGGCTGCTACTTCGAGAATGGGCGAATGCGGATTGGGCTTCCATCCCGGATAACCTTCACCGAAAGTGACTTCCGCTCCAGCCAGTCTGAACACGGCACGTACGGTATTTGCCATATCGTTGCGTGCGGACAATATAGAACTACGCTGGCTGGTTTCAATACGGATGATATGGTCGGGTTTCATCTTCACCGAAGCAAGGTTCGTGGATGTTTCTACCAGTCCCGGAATGTCCTGACTCATTGCATATACTCCGTGAGGAGCCGCATACAGTGCTTTCAACAGGCGGTCGGTGGTATCTTGGTCGATAGCTGTCTGGCGGGGAGTCTCTGATTCGAGAACCAATTTCAAATCCGGTTCTACAACTGACAGCTCATCTTCCATTTCACTGGCGAAGATGTTCAGTTCGGTGCGTACGTCATGTTTTGCATCTTCGGGAACTGCACAGATGGCATAAGCTTCACGAGGGATGGCATTGCGCAGATTTCCACCGTTGATTTCGCAAAGGTACAAATCGTGGTTGTTGGCTATGCGGGTAAGGAAACGGTTCAAAATTTTGTTGGCATTGCCTCGTCCCAGATGGATATCTCCTCCAGAGTGGCCTCCTTTCAGTCCTTTTACTTCTACTTTGAAGAAGAAATATCCGGCAGGTACTTCGATTTCTTTATACGTAAATTCTGCTACGGAGTCAATACCACCGGCACATCCGATAAAGATTTCCCCTTCATCCTCAGAGTCGAGATTCAAAAGGATATCTCCGCTCATAAAACCTTCTTTCAGGGCAAATGCTCCGGTCAGTCCGGTTTCTTCATCTACGGTGAACAGACATTCCAGCGGTCCGTGTTCTATGCTGTCATCGGCAAGAATAGCCAGCTCCGTAGCCACACCGATACCATTGTCAGCTCCGAGTGTAGTTCCTTTGGCTTTCAGCCATTCACCGTCTATTTCTGTTTCGATTGGATCGGTAAGGAAGTCGTGTTGAACATCATTGTTTTTCTCACATACCATGTCAATGTGCGATTGCAGTACTACAGTTTGCAGGTTTTCCTTTCCGGGAGTGGCAGGCTTTTTAATCAGTACGTTGCCCGCTTCGTCCACTTTGGTCTCAAGATTATGTTTAGCTCCGAATACCTTTAGGTAGGCAATCATTTTCTCTTCCTTCTTCGAAGGGCGCGGTACTTGGCAGATTTCTTCAAAATACTTGAATACGCCGGTCGGCTTTAGGTCTTTTTTTTCCATGTTGTTTCTTTATTATAATAAGGAATAGAAGGGCGGTTTTAGCTTCTTCTATTGCTAAATATGGTTAATTTGATTGACTTATCTGAACTCATATCTCATTAAAGCCTATCTTTGCATTCACAAAATTAATAGAAATGGTTGAGACTATACTGATAACTTTGTTAATAGTTGCTATTTCCCTGGTTTTATTGGGGGTGAAAGTATTCTTTACGAAGGGTGGGAAGTTCCCGAATGGTCATGTGAGTGGGAATAAGGCGTTGCGTAAAAAGGGAATCGGGTGTGCTCAGTCTCAGGATCGTGAGGCACAGAAGAAGCCGCGCTTTTCTATTGATGAGTTAGAAAAGGCCTTGAATGATAGTATGAATTAAATTTATTAAAAACAATACTTATTAATTATGAATAGAATGAACTACCTCATGAACGGTTTGGCTGCTCTTGCGTTTATCGTTTTATTTTCACAATGCGCTGGCAAAACTGATAATCAAACTGCTACAACTCCCGTTCAGGCAAATGCTGAATTGTCAGGAATGAAAATTGCTTATGTCGAAATAGACTCGCTGTTGGCCAAATACAATTTTTGTATTGACTTGAATGAGGCTATGGTGAAGAAAAGCGAGAATGTTCGTATGACATTGAATCAGAAAGCTAACTCCTTGAATAAGGAAAAGCAGGACTTCCAGAAGAAAGTGGAAAACAATGCTTTCCTATCACAAGATAGAGCACAGCAAGAATATAACCGTCTGGTAAAGTTGGAACAAGACTTGCAAGAGCTGAGCAATAAGCTTCAGAATGGCTTGATGGAAGAGAACAATAAGAATAGCTTGCAGTTCCGTGATTCTATCAACGCATTCCTGAAAGAATATAATAAGACTCACGGATATAGCTTGATTTTCAGCAACACCGGTTTCGATAATCTGCTTTATGCTGATAGCGCGTTTAATATTACAGAAGAAATCGTAAACGGATTGAATGCCCGATATTCACCGGTAAAGAAATAGATCATTTTTTTATTGCATATTTTAATTTTTTGCCTGTCCGGTACTGTAAGTCCGGATGGGTTTTTTGTGCGTGAAAACAAGGAAACGGAATGGTCAGGGAGCTTCCGTTATATATTGTTTCATGCCTTCTGTGTAATAAGTCTCGAACTTTCCTTTTTCTCCACTATATATAAAGTAAGCATCAATCTTGGGATGCGCTTTACAGAAAGCCTCCGCTTCTTCAAGCCCCATCACCATAAATGAGGTAGCCAAAGCGTCGGCTGTCATGCAATCTTCCGCTATCACAGTAGCGGACAGAATGTTATGCTGCACAGGATAGCCCGTTCTCGGATCAATGGTATGGGCATATTTCTTTCCGTCTTTGTAATAGAAGTTGCGGTAGTTTCCGGAAGTAGCCATACCGAGATCGGTTACTTTGAGTACCGTCTGTATATCTTGTTTTACAGAGAGAGAATCATCGATAGGCTTGTTGATTCCGATACGCCAACGGTCGTTTTTAGGATTGAATCCTTTTACCACCACTTCGCCACCTATATCTATCATATAGTTCTTGATTCCTTTTCTATCCAATAGACGGGCGACTACATCCACTGAGTATCCCTTAGCTACAGCGCTACAACTCAACATAATACGCGGATCTTGTTTGATAATCTTTTCGTTCTCAAGTTTTACTTTGTCATATCCGGTGATTTGCAACAAACTATCTATCATTACGGAATCCGGGAAAGTGCCTTTCTTGAATCCGAATCCCCACGCATTGGCGAGCGGGGCTATCGTTATGTCAAAAGCTCCTTGGGTCTCGCGGGAGATCTCCATAGAACGGTTGAAGCATTTTTGGAAAAAAGTATCTGTCACTATTTCTTCGTTACGATTGACACGACTGATGACGGAACTGTCATTGAAGGGTGACAGTGACAAGTCGAATCGTTTTAACTCCGCTTCGATTTCCGGTTTTAAGTCACCGTCATATTGATAAGTGATATTGTAAACGGTTCCGAACACCAGACCGGTAATACTGTTGTAGTTTGCTTGTTGATTGTGTCTGGCCAATATCCAGATAGTTGCCAGAATTAGGAAAGCCAGCCAAAGGAAACTCTTTTTTGTCTTCATACATTCTTCTATTTAATAAGAAAACTCTTTTTTTATTGGAAAAATAGATGCTCAATTAATATTTTAATTCCGATAATTACCAGAATGATACCTCCCCATAACTCAGCTTTTAACTTCCGGGCAAGGCCGCAGCCACATTGAATGCCGAAAATAAGCCCGATTAATGACAGGACGAATGAAACAAATCCTATGATGAGGATAGGAGAAAGGATATCGCTGTAATCCTGAATACCTAAAAAGGCGAATGAAATACCGACTGCCAATGCGTCGATACTTGTTGCTACCGCCATGGTCAGTACTACCTTTAGGCTTGCCGGATTGAACAGTTGGCAACATTCTTCTTCTTTAAAGGATTCCCAAATCATTCGGCCTCCCAGAAAGGCAAGAATTCCGAAAGCGATCCAATGATCTATACTTTCTATAAGATGACTGAAGGTTTTTGCACACATCCATCCGATAAGTGGCATGATGGCTTGAAAAAGTCCGAAAGCAAAGGCCATGATTAGCATTGGTCTCCATCGGGTACGTTTCAAAATAATGCCGCTTGCAATGGATACGGCGAAACAATCCATCGCCAGACCTATTGCAAGCAACCAAATCTCTAGTCCTGTCATTGTATTCTAAAGAGGCAATTTATAGATGAGGGAATAGGTGATTCCCATATTATTTGATTTATATTTACCGTAACCCGGCACATACCACGGAGCGCCATACTCTCCGATAGAAGCTTTTGTCTTGTATTTCATGCGTACCGACCACCCCATATTAAAGTTTTTGTAAATACGTACTTTAACGCCTAAGACGATTTCCAACCATTGCACTGAGCCTTTCATGCCCAAATGGCTGAAAGGAACACTCCCTCCCCAATAATCGTCTTCTAAGCTGGGATTGCCTATTACATCTCCCCAAATAGGATCATTTGCCGGCAGGGTTGATACATCATATTTGAAAGAACTGAATGCATAACGAAGTCCGGCATATAAATAACTGTTTTTCTCTTTTTTCTTTGCCATCGTGTTGTAGTCTACGCCGATACGGAAAAAAGGGGCAGCTTTGCTTTTGTAGTGTATACCCGTTTCGCTCCAGGTGTCTGTTCCTCCCATGCCAAATTCAAAAGTAGGGATGAATTTGTTTTTAAGGTTGACACCAATGCTGACTTCTGAACTCATGAAGTCTCCTCCTAAGATTTTGCTTCCTATGCCGTATAAATCCACACCGATATACGTCCCGTTATAAAACGGAATCGTATCTATCTCGACAGTCTCTTTTTTCTTCAGGTCTCTTTTGGGTGTATGAGTAGGACGCTGCTGTTGTGCCAGTAACGGAAGACCGATACAAAAGAGTAGAAGCAGACTAATCAGGCGTAACCGGTGTGCGGTCGCGATAGTTAAAGAATATCTGTAAATTCTCAATTTCATTTGAATTGGCTTCTTTATTTCGTAATTCGATAGACGTTATTTTCTCCGTACTGTTTTTTCTGTTGCCGAATGCAGCACTGATGATGTTTTGTTTCATCATGTAACCGCATTCCATAGACTGAAAATAGGGAGTGTTCTCTTGTACGATATATACTGTATCTACATCCTCTGGATTGCGTACCGGATTATATTGGAAGATAAATACGGTGGAATCGCTGGTATAGCGCAACGGCAACATTACTGTATGTACATCTTTCTCATTGTTGAGAATAATGGAGTCTGTTCCCATTGCTCTGACTGTCAGCGAGTCGAGTGTGTCATTGAGTACGGCGTTATCATTATCCGGATCGTTGGTTTTGAACGTGCAATACATCATGGGACGTCCTGCCATAGAACAATCATTTTCGTCCGAACATGAACTGTGGATACCGATAGCGGCACCAACGATTATCAATAGGAGAAAGATACGAACTAAATTCTTCATAGTCAAGTATTGAATGTGAATCAAATTTTCTTTTCTATCTGATAGTTATTCCGTTCCGGTGCGTTACGCGAAATTAATTCGCCAAGAAATCCGGCAAGGAATAATTGTGTACCTATAATCATTGCCGTAAGTGACAAATAAAAATAGGGAGAGTCGGTCACTAGTCTATATGGTAGATTGTTGTACATTGCGTATAGCTTACTACTACCTACAATGATAACGGAAATCATTCCGATGAGAAACATCAGCGATCCTAACAAGCCGAAAAAATGCATCGGCTTGATTCCGAATTTGGAAAGGAACCAGAGTGAGAGTAAATCCAGATAACCGTTCACGAAGCGGTTAAGTCCGAATTTGGTTGTACCGTATTTGCGGGCTTGATGATGCACCACTTTTTCACCGATTTTCTTGAATCCGGCGTTCTTTGCCAGATAAGGTATATAACGGTGCATCTCACCGTACACTTCGATATGTTTTACGACCTCTCTGCGATACGCTTTCAGTCCGCAGTTGAAGTCGTGCAGGTTTTTAATACCTGAAACTTTGCGTGCCGTTGCATTAAACAGTTTGGTGGGAAGTGTCTTTGACAGAGGATCATATCTTTTTTGTTTCCAGCCGGAAACCAAGTCGTAACCGTCTTCGGTTATCATCCGGTAGAGTTCAGGTATTTCGTCCGGACTGTCCTGTAAATCTGCGTCCATCGTTATAACCACGTCTCCCTGCGCTTCTGCGAATCCACAGTAAAGTGCGGGTGATTTGCCGTAGTTGCGACGGAACTTGATACCTCTTACATGCTCCGATTGGGATTTTAGCTTTTCTATCACTTCCCATGAACGGTCCGTACTTCCGTCATTAACGAAAATCACCTCAAATGAGAATCCGTTGGCTTGCATTACCCGTTCTATCCAAGCGTAGAGTTCGGGTAGTGACTCTTCTTCATTGAATAATGGGACTACAACTGATATATCCATTTCTTTAATTACTAGTTACGAATTACAAATTACAATCAACTCGGCTCATTGTTTCCGGGTTTCGCTTTTTTCATTACCATTAATCCGGTAGGGATGGCAAGGATACTTCCGAAAAATACGTCCGATGACAGCATTTGCATGGTAATGTCGATAGCGCTGAGCGAATTTATTTTATCTGCATCAAACATATCTTTCATAAGTTCTTTGTTTTCTTGTAAAGCGGGACTTTGCTCTATCGCCTGGTTCCAAAAATCAGCAAGAGTGTTGAAGATAAAGCCGTGATCTATAAACTGGAAGTATATGTAATGTGCTACGGCTACCAATAGGGAAGCGAACATATACATAAATATAGTGAAAAGAACAGCGTGTGAGAATTGTATAGCTCCTCCGCATACTTTGTCGCGATAGATTTTTACGTAATAATAACCTATGATTGGCACGGCTAGCGTTAGAATAACATATAGCAATTGGAAAAAAGGTATAGCAAACATCAATGGAAGTAGTATGAATTTCAATATCCAATAAGCTCCCATATATGTGCCAAAATGCATGGCGTATTTCTGTAAATAGCTTCTGTTCTCTGTCATCTTCATTTATAAATTGCGCACAAAGGTACAAATAATATCGGTTGATAGAGGGAATATGGTTGTTAAAGTTAATAAAGCAATAAAAGTTGCTAGTAGAGATTTTTTTTGTACCTTTAATTGCTTGAAATGTAGTCTGTTAGTTGTTTTACTTGAAAAAAGTTGTTCGTAGCTATTGCAGAATCCGTAAAAATGCCTACCTTTGCAACCGCAAAACGGGTAAGTCCTATACGGCCAGCTCCCTTCGAATCCTCCAGGGCTTGATCGCAGCAAAGGTAGTTGGTTGTAGCGGCGCGATATA